>Ga0209367_1003625_pt1 | contig 21056 bp, 8 predicted proteins | sample WorMetLIZISLAND2_FD_187412 | JGI IMG/M metagenome (GOLD analysis project Ga0209367, IMG submission 187412) | Marine gutless worms symbiont microbial communities from Max Planck institute for Marine Microbiology, Germany - Olavius geniculatus... ...
ACCTTCGCCCCCCTAACGTCAACTCCTGGATCCGCCTATGTCTCTAGTTATGTAATAGCTGGGCACTGGCCTCCCACCAGCTGGGCCCCAGGCCTCTCACCAGCTAAATCCGGCCCTGAAAATACCGTAGTGTGACCGACGGACGGACAGACGGACGGACGCCTCGACGATGGCTAAGACGCGCGAAGCATTACATGCTGTCGCGCATAAAAATCACGCAATAATGGCATATACGTACAATCAGATGCGTACAGTATATTTTTCAGCTGTTGTGTGTGAATGCGTAGAACTGTAGGCAGTGGATGGCGCTGTTTTTACACGCGTGTGATGACGATTCTGCTTCCTAATTAACGGACGCAATTAGCACAAGACTAACACGTCATGTTCGTCTGAAAAGCTGCTTCAGAGCATGTAGCCTACACGCGTTATACGGATAGATAATCACACGTGACAAACTGAGCCTTCCCACTGTCTTTGTTCATAATATTCTACAAGTAGGCTACATTAAACAAATTTTCCGAAAATTGAAGCTTATTTGCAGCAATAAGTATAAGCTTACGGAATGATGCGCGCGCGTTAGTGTCGTTGTCACATTAAGGTTGTAGTGGTTGATGGGACATTGTTTACTGCCTGTCTGCATCTCCCTTTCCCACTCCCCGGCATCGCGCTGACCTCCCACGCCGTTCACCCATGACGTCACTAATGTTTCCTCGATTATTTCCGCACCCGCCTGCCGCAGTTGGTCATAAATATGGCGTCGGTGGTGCTTCCGGGGTCTGGCTGCGGTCCGGTCCGGCTGCTAATTGACGGTTGGACGACAACAGCACACTTAGGCCTATGCACGCGCCGACACGGACGGATCGACTGAGCAGGAACACGGAAAGACAATTCGATGAAGCAACCAATCCAAGTCGTCAACGTTGCCGCTCTGTCTGTCTGTCATTTCGGGCTCAAACTGTCAGCGTCCTGGCTTCGCTTCGCTTCGGTTGCGTCTATGTTCACTGCGCAACGCCGCACCAGCTGTAATTTGTATGATGATGATCACGACGACGACTCGACAACGCGACGGTGACGCAATGCATTCGGACTGTACACGTCGAATTTCGCACTTCCGATTGGCTCGAGATCGATCGTCGTGTTCTTCGATGCAGACTGAAATGTATAACAACAGTGTTCGTTTTAAGCTAATGTTGTAATTTTCCTAGAATGTAGCAATCTTGGACGAGCGTTAGTATGGGTCAACAGAGAGCGCTGTTACAAAGAACACGCGAACGATACAGTCTGTGACGTGAACGCGCAGAAACAGCGAGCAATGAAATAAATGCATCAGTGTCGTTTGTTGAACGATAATAGTTTAGAGTGCTAAAACTAGAAAAAAGCTACAAAAACGTCAAAACTGCTTACTGTTGCAGTGTGGCAGTGCCAGCAGTTTTTGCTTTTGAGAACAAAAATGTTTGGCAACTTTCGCACGCAGAAGCAAAAATGTCGTAGAACTTTCGTTGCCAAGCATTAGCCTATTTAAGATTTAGACTGCTTGCCGTTCTATACGAAAATCTCTCGTAAACCACCTCACTGAATTATTTAAGGTATCGTCGCGTGAAAACATGTGTGTTATGTACGAGTGCAATATTTTAGCAGCTTTTTCGTAGGCTTACGCTTTGCTTGCTCAGTATACGTGTACTCAGTAGGGTATTCTATTCTGAAAAGTATTCGGCGGGCGCTTTTCGTTTAAATGCCGTCTCCTTCGTAAACACACAGACGGTAGGATGCTCATTCATATTGTCGTAGAGAGCGAAAGGCAAATTGTTCTGAATGAAATAAACAAAAATTGTTACATTCACGTCCATTACGTATGGCCTAATGCCGTCTTCGCCGATAATCTGATTCTTCGTTTTTTGTTCTTCGTGGAAGAAATTTGCAGTGGCCCACATGCAGTCGTTGGTTGAATCGAATCGATTGGAGTCGCTATCTTGCCAGTTACGTGGCTCATGGGAGCCGTGCAATACGCAGTAAAGTACCTCGTCACAGTTTCGCCGACTATTGCGCTATCCACCATGCGCAGTCATCAAGCTCGCGTCGTTCACGAGACGTTTCATTACGAGTATGTCACACGCATAAAGCACACACGCAAAGCAATACAGCTATGTGCAAATAATTGTAAGTATGCTAAAGTAGAGAAAACGTTTTTGTGTATCTGAATGTGCCGTAGCCTACTTTTGCGTTCAACTGCGGTTTTAAAGTGCGTTGCACGAAGACTATTGTCGTCTTCATGATTACGATGAGTTAACCACTGGGTCCAGAAAATAATGCTGCTCGACTGACGATCGTCGCGTTTATCATTGTTATAGGCCTATGTGTTGGAGACTTTCACAGCCACGCTACAGCGATCTGTTGGAAATTAGGCCTACGACATCCGCTAGAGCTTAGATCAGAACTAAACGCAGGCTCATTATGATATGAAGCAATGCGGCACTTACACGTGTAGTTTCAAGTCTTCTGTTTGCGTGAGAATTTGTTTCAGTTCAATTTCAGCTTTGTTAGCCGACCGCACTTTAGTAAAGGTCAAGCTTTTGTTACGGCTGTCGTCTGTCCGTCGTCCGTAACGTATGTATTGTGGCTAAGCGTTAGGTTTTGTAAGAAAACTTTTTACACGAGTAATTAGCCATGTGTCTAAGACTTAAGCTTGCAAAAGTTTAGCGATGTACTGCAAGGGGAACATTTTCAAATTCGGGGTTGAAAGGAGTGGAGTAGGAAAATGTGCGTTTTTCAACGGAGAACTGGCCAAAACTCGGAAATTAAAATCGAATCAAAATTGCGGCCATAGGGGTGTTTAGAGACAGACTGACAGAATGACAGACAGACGCAAGTTATTTTATAATCTGTCCCATTCTATGCTATAGCAATGGGCCAGATAATTACACACATAAGTAGCAGCAACCTGCCCCACTGAAAGAACCGGTAGCAATGAGTTGTTTAGTTAACGTTCTGGTAACAATCAAAAATGATTTTGTGTCATGATGCGCTAGCGAAATACAGACAGCGACACGTCAGACATGGCACGTCTATGAACAGGTCGTTGCAGATTTGAGGGCTGACATTATTGAGAAAACTCGGCTGGCGACGTTGATTGCTTGACAAGAGACACTAAGTTACTAGCACTTGGTTACTGCCGACCAGGGAATTATCCACTCCCTGTGGAGGGGTGTACACTCCCATTAAAATCTTGACAGCCCCAACTAAAAAGATACCAGGAGGTATTGTGGTTTAAACCAAATATATTTGGTGAAAATATATGTTATTTCTGCATATTGCTTTTATACTTTTTATTAATTCAGAGTAAACTGTAACAAACTGCGGCCTAAAACTTCTTTTTTGCAAAACAACCGTAAAATATGTTTTTTTATGATTGCAAATTTCAGAAAAAAATAGCAAATTTGCGGTATCCGTTAAACGTCTAAAAGCAAAAAGTGTTTCAGCTTCAAAGGGGCTTCGCCCCTGACCTCCTGACTAGGGGCTCTGTTTCTGGACCCTGCTGGGGGCACAGCCTCCATACCCCAATTCCCTTCCGCTAGAACTTACACCGCCAACTTGGGTCTAAGCCCCCCCCAATGAATAGTTCTGCGTAACTCTCTGCTTTCGAAAAAGCGAAGAAATCTTCGGCCAGAAAAGTCGGCGATACGCCGACACGAGTGAGAGGTCTAAGGTATTCCGTTGTGGCATTGTCACAAGCTGAACTCTGCGTCGTGTTCGGTGACATGGGATGCGCGTCGAAATGGTTTTAAAGCTGCCGGTCTACTGCGCTAAAAGCGCAGAATTCAGAATTTCGCTGACAAATTCGAACCGCGTCGTCATGCAGTAGGCTATTTGCACGGTTGGCTGTAAGTTGCACGGCTGGCAGTTCTCGCAGGACACCCGTCACTCCATCTTACCGTGCAAACACTACCTAATGAGCCGACACCGTCTGTAGTGTGATCGGACTATCAATTACCTGACGGTGCTCAAAAACACGTGTCACGTGCCTATAATCTACGCCATGAACATGCAAACGTTAATTTGCAAATGTATGCAGACACAGAATACAAAACAAAGCTACAAAATCACGTAGGTGTGAAGTTGATTAATGAATTCCAGCAATAAGCAGCGCCGAAGTGCAAGCCGCAACAAGCCGTTGTCTTTCTTATTACTGTAAATGTTGCCGACTTTAATTATCGACCCGGACAACTGGCCGCCGAGTGGTCGAAAGCGTTCCGTTCCATCAAATCCATCATGAAGTTCCATAAAGATAAAGTTTCGGATTTTTTCTCTCAAATGTTAAGATTTGTAACTCCTACCATTAATGTGTTTACTGTTGGACATGACGCTGTCACAATAGCATAAAACGTAACAGCACGACATAAAGGGTTTTAATCAACAGCTTAAGTGCATTTATAAATCCTTACAAGATTCACTGCTCTATACCATGACCACTGTTACTCAGACTACGGAGCCAGAGCAAGTACGTATTGCATGCTGCAAGCCGAGCGATACAACGACGACAGATTGTCCAGCATTAGCAAAACGTAAAATTCGTAACGTTCTATAAAATTTCATGTCCTTTACAAAGTTCCAAAAAGTTTCAAAACTTTTGCCTAATCGTTAAGTTGGTACAGAACAACTATGGTTGGAAGCAGAGGCCCGTTGACTGTTCCGTCCGGTGAGTAGCCTATCACAGCGCTCGTTTAGGATAGCGATCGGTACTTAACGGCGTAATTGGCGAATCTCTTTGAATGCTGACGAGCAGCAAAAACTTGATGACGCGTCGAAGCGAATCGATTGACCAGCTGCTGCTGGGGAGAATTGCGCCGACCATGCACCCGAGTTCGTCAACGGACACATTAATAAGCATCAGTTCGATTACTGAACTCATATTATGTTCCGTACAATCTGTTATTCGTCGATTTGTAACAGCGCCGTTCTGTACTTGGTTAAGGTGCAGAAAGTGCAAATTTTCTAGCAGACAGCTGCAGATCTTCGACAGAGGAGACATTGGTGCTAAACATTTAAACTTTACTCCAAAATTTCGGCAGAGAGCGTATTTGGTTACAGCGTTAACGAAAACCTTTTGCTACTTCGAGCGCTGTTGACATTGAAACGCTCGACGTAACTAGCTGCTGACGTCAACAAACGGACACAAGACCCTCACGGACAGAAACCCCTGGCAAAAGCCCCAAGCTCCGCAGAGACACTTTCGGCGGGGGATTTTTGATAGGGGCTTAGGTCGAACATCGGTTGACGTACCGTACATCAGGTCACGTAGTGAGCAGTTGACGAGGATAAAGTCGGGCGTTCGTTAGAATCACGCCGGTTGATGGTGTCGGATACAGAGGCAGGGACAGAGGCAGCAGATGCGGCGGCACTAGTCACGTCATAACGCACGCCTGTAAGACAACCATCGTGTCAGCCGCTAAGCCACCGACACACCGCGAGTCTTTTCTCTCTCTCTCTCTGTCTCTTTCGTCATCTCTTTCTCTGTCCCTGTCTCACATGACAAAGTGCCGTGACAACACATCAGCCATATTCGATGAGACGTCATCGCATTTCTGCTGCTTTCTTTTATTAGCGTTGCACGATAAACTGCTTCGCTGTACTCATAGACATCTTTGACGTTATGTTTAGCATGGATGTGGTGCGTAGCTGGCCAGTCAGCTCTTAATGTCTGTTCGTTCGGCCGCCTGTCTGCAGCAAAGCCAAAGTCCAGTACTTGCTATAGCGCTTCTTACATGAGACGGACTCAAAATCAGAAGCGCTTTATAATCTTGGAAATGGCACTGATTGGCATGAGCTAATGATACCGCAGCTCACTATGCGGCCGTCCATTGCCCTTGTAAACGAACAATTGGACCCGCGGTTTGCAGTCAGCAGACATACCATCGCTCCAATCAGCCACACTAGGCCTTCACCCCGTAGCCTGTAAGCTACTACTCATTTCCCAACACACGGAAGATAGGAGGCTGAGTTGGCCTGAAGGAATAATGTTGCAGTACCGTATAGTCGTATATGTGTGATTATTTCAGAACTAATTAGCATTTAATTGCCCCCAATGTTTTCGCTTTTTAAAGGCGCAACATCGACGATTTCGTGCAAAAGAAACATTTCTAAATTTTGGGGTGGAATCATGGGGCGTGAAAAGATTTAAGTACTTATTTCTTACGTCGCACAACGCGGCATCTGAGCCGTGCGGTGCGGTACATGAGCTTTTAACTTTTAGTAGTGGATTAACGTCATGGGTAACTCTGAACATAACGCATTTGTTTTATTCTATAAAAAGTTAACACTGTTCCAGACAATATAAGAATAATCCGTTTGCGATCAGTGCAATGCGGGATTGCATCGCGCGTTCTGTGCGTTTTGTTATTCTGCACACAGAAAAAATATAAAAAGAGGATATTGGTAGCATGGCAGTCTCTATACACACCACCGGTTTTTTAGTTGTCTTGTCTCTAATTATTATTTCACGATTTCGGTTTTTCTTGTGTTTATTTACAATTCAAAGTCTTTTGAACTTTGTTCAAATAGCTCAATACAGACGTTCTAATACGTGAAAATAAGGCGTTGCGATGATGAGAAAACGTCATTACGGTTTTCATATCGCTCCAGTGCAACAAATGAAAATAATCGCATCAATGATATCGGATTAATTTATGTATAGACATTTTACACCCTAACGTAATTACATTTTCATGGCATCCTAATGACTGCTATGTATAACATTAGCGTCGGCTGACTGGCTGCTGCATGCCGTGTTCTGCTTCCGCGTTTATTCTTTCATAACGCGATGCGCGGGAAGTGAATTATTGAATGCGACGTAAGAAGATTATGTCTCAGAAAATGCTGAGAGGCTTTAAGAAGATCAGTCGTTCCGAGGACAAAGACAAGAGTTGGTGAAAGCGGTGCTGAGCTACAGACTGATGCTGGAGATGAAAACTTGATTGCTGCTGGGTATACTCATCATCGGGCATGCAACAGTGATGCAGAGTCCTCCAGAGCAATGTCTTGGTCAATTGGTTTCAAAGCGCCTAGAATCCATGACAAAAATGAAGTTTTAATCTTGGTTTCAATCTTTAAAAAAGTTTTGTTTACGTCAGTGGGATACAGTATAGGGAACACCTATATATGAGCTTCCTTGGCGAGATAGAAACACTTCCATAGGGCTGTGGTAAGTTGGAAATCTGCGAGTTAGAACGTTGTTGCAGCGGCAGCATTTGGACGGTCGATCGGAGCGTCTAGTTGATGTGGGCGCGGAATGAACACGACGTCGACCTTGGCTGAGCCGATCAGTGGACGGTTCGACACAAATCGATGCGTGTAGAATTGATCCAGCATTCGACCACTGCAGCACGACACAGGCGCGTCACCGATAGCGGCATTAGCGCGTGCACAACGGACGGACGGAACGGACTGGCGTGGTCGTCGCACGCAAATCCGAGCAGACTGGAGGGTTCTGAGCATGGACGTATACCGACTGCCTTGAACAACGCCGGAGATTGATCGCTGATGCTTCTACTCTCAGAGACTTCACCGACTGTCTGACCAGCCTATAGACACGAGCATGCGCGCTCACAGACGGCAAGACAGAGGGAAGACGAGACGAACGAATGGATAGATTGGCTCACTGCCTAGCAATCAGATGACTGAGCCTATTGCTACACCGTCCGCTATAACCTGTACGGTCCATAGTCGCTGAACTGCGTGCCATTCCTATATGTATAGACGCCGACCGCTGGTCATTGTGACACTACCGGAGACTATTTTATGCACGTTTACCTCAGTTTTTTAATGAACTTCACTAGGCCTACTTATTTGTCTTGCAATTTCGCCGTCGGCAGTTACTCTGGTTGAGCGCACAGTGTTATTATCATAAACAAGCGGACCATGTTTTACGAGTAATCTAGATAATTAAACTAGCACTTAGTACGTAGACAGTAGAATGTAAAGTTTAAGAATAAAACTATGAATAATGTCGCAGAACATACAATTAGAAGTCGTTTGTAATTTATTTAGTTTGAAACAAAACACTCAGTTTAGATCGCACTCACACGAGAGCTGCTATCGTGCTAAGCCACCATCACACATGGCGCCTGCCAATGCCGCGAGTCTTATACTTTCTTTCTTTCTGTTCATCCAACTGACGACTTCGGCGACCTAACGGGCATGCACCTGGGTCCACGTGGCGGCGCTTTAGTGCTGGTTGAGTTTGCGGCGATAGATCCAAGTAAGTGCGTCCGTGCGGCGCTGCAATCGTAGACGTCGCCGGCGGCTTCGCTGTCATATCGATTCCGGTGTCGGCAACGCGAGGACGAGGTGCGCCGGTGTGGCCAGTGGGCTGGGCGCACTTGACTCACGACGCTCGACCTCGTCACAGAACGAAGGACCACCCAGGTTGCTGGCGTGCCGTGCGACCTGCCACCCTCCGCGCCGCTGTCCAACGACGCATGAATCCACCGACCACCGACGACGGACGTTTTCTGCGCATGTCTGCAGCAATTGAATTACAACTGGCCGCTCCACGCACGATACATATGTCTCCGAGTCTGACTCGACTATATGCCGCCGGTGTCCCGTTATAGGATCGTCCCAGAAAAGTCTCTTCCAGCCGATAATTTACCGGCAAAAATCTGCCCCGCCCGGCGGGCCGGGGGGACTTTTCTGGGGGAGCGATCCCATAATGGGAAGCCGTTTTATGGAACCGGCGATATTTTAATAAGTGGGAGACACCTCAAATCCGTGATTATCTCTTCCCCGACGGATTTTTCATAGGAGAGACATTTTGATGTGACACCGGCAAGCGCTCACTTTTCCCGGCGGTGTTTCTCTGCAACCGTCATCTACAGCTGCTACTTCGTAACGTATTTCTCGAAGCCGGCCGGTCGCTCTACAAGTAGTCCTAGGCCTAGTTGAGATGAACTTTGAAAGTTGCCTGCGGTCATCGAGAAAACTAACCGCTGGACTACCTTACGATGCTAAGAATTTGCGGCTTTAGTGCTATTTTGATAAAACTCCCAGGTGTCATGGACAACAAGATAAACAAAGTCGCCGTAAAGGTGCGTTCTCACTGCGCGCGTTAACGCGCGTGGACGATCTCAGTTAACTGTTCAATCAAGCCCTAATCCAAGCGCTACCTCACCCTAGAAGAGCGGATACATTTGAGATCGTCCACGCGCGTCACGCGCCGTGCGTCACGCGCGTCAGCGCAGTGAGAACGCACCTTAATACCCCGTTTACACGAGGAAGCATACATGAAGCACATATGAAGCACACTTATTAGAGCAGCCTTAAAGCAAACTTGAAGCAAACTTAGAGCACACGTCGTGCACTCTTAGAGCTGGCTTGATAACGGTAGCCTATAATATGATATCGAATACGTGTGCTTCAAGTGTGCTTCATGTATGTTTCCTCGTGTAAACGGGGTATAACTCGCGTTTGCGTGCAATCGTCGCGTGACAAGTGCGGCTTTTAAGAGATGGAATTGCGCCGAACACAGCTGCTATCGTAGCGTTTTCCAACACGCTGATTAATGAGTACTAGGCGTAGGCTACATTGTAGGCCTAAGTCGTACGAATGTCGATGTTCTCTTTCATTCGAGCCTTGCGGCGCCAACAGCACTGACTGTCTGAGTCACTTACATAAGTCTTACAGTATTGCTTTATCGATTGTTTGTTCTCAAATTCAGGTTTATGGTTACATTTAAATCTAAGCTAACCACCGAAAAGACTATCTAAAGCTGATCAGCAAGTTTTCTCAAGTACATTATACGTGATACGTAGGCGTACTGATGAAGCGAAACGCTCATGAGAGGAATCAGTGTGAAAGTCTGGTGGCAAATCGGTCACCGGGGTGCTGCTGTCGTTTTTTACAGTCGCAGAAGCGGCAAAGCCTGCAAAGTGGGCCTTTGTTTAATACCGGATTTTCTCTCCAGTAATCGACTTTGAATAAGTAGACAAAATCATGTCGGCTGGGCTCAAGTTTTTATCTACCACCATGCTTGGTTAGCTACCACCATGCACGTATACCCCACCATCATTGTTGCAATTTAGTAAGAGCGAGATAACATGCGTTGTCGTTGTAAACACTCGAATAAGTACGTATAGTTTCTACTAGACACCTGAGATAAATGACAAAGATGTGAAATTATAGAACAAGTAAAAAATCGTTTCGGAAGTTGAGCTGACAGTTATTATGATGATCAGTCAGCATCAAAGTTTTTTTTTCTGGACAAGTCATTTCCGTGTTCCACTGTCGCTGACGTATAGAAACCATTAGTTATATAGTTCGGCAGACATGCGTTCTCTGCCTGTGGACTATCTGTCTATAGACCAGTCTAATTAAACTAATTGACTTTTGTGATGAGCATTTAAGATTTATCATTGTTAGCCGTACTTAAGTAACAGTCAAACTTATGGTACGGTTGACGTCCGTCGTCTGTCTGTAACGGATGTATTGTGACTAAGCGTTAGGTCGTAGGGAAACACATTTACACAAATAATTAGCCATGTGTCTCAAATCTAGACATGCACAATTACAACGAATTGGTGAGAGGGAAACATTTTCAAATTTGTTATTTAATGGAAAGGGTAGAAAAATGTTCATGCTTCAACGGAAAAATGACCATATCTCGGAAACGGTGAGAGATAGGGTCAACAGGAAATGCCATGATGGCACACGCCCTTTCAGATTAGACGAAAATCATAGACCTTAGATGACTTTAAAGGTCACTGACAGCCAGTACGGTCGGCTATTTTAGAGACAGCTGGGCTTCTTGTTTTATGTTGAACAGTGTATTTGAACAGTCGATCTTATAATTGAGTTATAAAACTGGCCGCCAGAAATTTTTGTTAGTGTACTGCATTCTATGCTTCGATTCTGTCTATTTCTGACATACGCTAAGCTTACCAGGTATACTCGTTGGGAGGGGGCGTTGCTGAGCGTGTTTTTCGACGCCGGTAAAATAATTTCTGCCATCATTGAATGAGCATGTTGTTGGGGAATCTGGTGCGAGAAGACGATACGGTGATAAGCCATGGGTAATGAATGAATAACACGATGTCGTGCTACAATCGAACGCCTAAGCAGTAAGCTAATGACTGCAGCAGCTAGTAAAGGCAGGGCACTGCATGCTGATTGGCATTGGCAGTCACTGCAACCCACGTTAACATTCCGTCCAAGCTTCTCGGCACGATTTGGCGCGTAATTCATCCTCTGGCGACTACCGTGACGTGCAAACTTAACAGCACCAGTTGCAGCTGCTTTAATTGATAGCCACATACTACAGCGTATAGCCACTTGCCAGTTGGCAGTCGTAAAATACTTGACAATGGCTATTGTAGTGTATTGGCAAAATGCAGCAAACAAAAAATACTGCATTTTCGGACTTCCACAAGGCACTGAAGTTTGTGTTTCAATTGGATAACTGATACTATAGATGTATACCAGTGTAAATTGGGCAATATAGTTCGCTGTAGAATTGTTTTGCAAATCTCACCTCTGCATCAAAATAGTTAAAACTCATAGTGCTTTCTAAACTTCTTAATGGTAACGGCATCAACACACTCGCTGCGCATTCCGTATCATTCAAGAGATTGCAGCTGAAACCGGAGTAAAGATTAGCACAAATGCATAGATAAAATTAAAAAATACATGAGATTAATTGCCACACGTCTGATTTCATTTCTTTCGTTTATATATTTTTGCTTTTCAATAGAATTGAGTTTAACTCAAAACATTATTTCAAAAAATATTTTACGTAGAATAACAAGCACATGCTGATTCTCTGGCCTATAAGAAGCAAATCTTAAGATCACCATATTTCTGCAGGTTGTAGATCTTTGGTTAATGCACAATGATGGCACCGGCGGCACTAAAACAGATTGGCGAAAACACATTTGCTCGCGAGTTAAGTTGCTTGTGCGCGAATGCTGCGCGTTTATTTTTGGCGAATTTTAGTAGTAGAAGAACGCCGTGCACGTAGTGGTCGGTCGTAGGCGCTTGGTTGATTTGATGGCTGCCCAACCGACCAACAAGTTATATGCGAAAGAGTCCATTAGCGCGAGCCGATGTCCCATCATAGGATCGCCCCCCACTCAGAAAAGTCTCTCCCCGACCGACAATTTATCAGCAAAAATCCGCCCCGTCCGGTGGCCGCCCGGGCGGAACGGATTTTTACCGATAAATTGTCGGCCGGGGGCGACCTTTCTGCAGGGCGATCCTTTAATCGGGAGACTTTTTATGGGACCGGCGATATTTTAATAAAGGGAAGATATATCAAATCCGTGATTATCTTTCCTCGGGCGGATTTTTCATGGCGGAGACATTTTAATGTGACGCCGGTGCAGCTGCATGGCTAGGTATGATGGATTGGCGCACGAAGATTACGTCGTGGTCGGCATGGTCGTGGTTCATCAGCCGCATGACTCGCCCGCCATTAATGAACCAAGGACCGCACAACACACTACCATATAGCCTGCATAGGGCCTATACACTACTCGCCAAGCGGCTAAAAAGCGAGGCCACTTTTTCTCTGTCTGTTGTACTTTGTATGACAAAACTAGAAATTTCGGACAGAGCCCAACGCGAGGCCGCCCGGCGCCGTAAGTCCGATTGGGGGGAAGTTTAGGTGGTTGAAATTCCCTTCGTAGTAAAGTCATGTGGCCGGAACTCAAACGCATTAGCACACGCAGAACACGCATTATCGACTTAGGGTGATGGGTAAACATTAGTCTCGTGATCACTGGTGTTAGGAGACCAAAGTTTACTCAATTTTTTTGTTCAACGTGGGATGGATGTTGCTAAATAACGCCGTTTACAGATTTTAAATATTTCTATTCGTTATAGAGATATTCGCTATCAAACTCGAACAGTGTCCTAAATCGCCCTAAATATTAAACGTTTTCTGCTTTCCCAGATTTTAAAATGGCGGTGTTCTCCACCAAAAAAGTTGTACGCACACTATTACCACTATCTTTCGGCACGTCACGTGGCAAAGTTTCGTTAGGCTACTCCCCTTAGCTTTAAAGTTATAGAAAATCTTTACGCTACATTTTAAGCCATTTCGGACCTCCTTTTGTAAAAAAATTCTTAGGGGAATCCCCGACCACGGTGAGGTGTACGCTAGCAAGCCTTGGTCATTCTATAATGCGTGTAAAAATTTCGGAATGCAGCACCAGTTAGGGGCCGAAATATGGCTTTTCGAAAAAGTCGATTTGGTGGATATGATTGCACCTCTAAGTCACCGCGGTTAGTGGACCACAGTTCAATAAGCTTTTTGCCGAACGCAGGAAGAAACGCTGTCGATCACCTAATTTTCCGGTTTTGAATAACTTTATCCATTCTGGAGATATTCGCGGTCAAAGTGGGAAGTGGTCCGAAATCGCGCCAAATTCAGCATGTTTTGGCTCTCAAAACTTTTAGGAGGAAGACCAAAAATTTTGGACCGGCATTATAAAACTGAACATGCTTCCGATCATGTGGCAATATTTCGCGGCGATCGGCCGAGGGACCTCGGAGATCTCGCGTTCAAAACGTGAGCTGTTGTGAAACATAAGGCCTTCCCCAACTCTCGTTCCAGGCGGCGTAATTACATTATTACATCATTGGGCGCTAACGAGAGCCCAGTCGTTGGAATAGATGCAGCAATTTGAATTGTTTTTGTTTGCATTTTTTTTTGTCTATCTATAGTCTGTCATTATTTTGTTATATCGTTGTCTATTGTGTTAATGGTAGCCAGCGTTGATGGGCGTTTGCCTTTTCTGACAACCTGCCATTGTAGTTGATTATTATTGTTGAAATTGTTATTTGATGTGTTACTTGGCTAATAAAATTCTCTCTCTCTTTCTCATTTGAGCATTACGATCGGTCAGTCGGTTGGTTATAATGCATTTTGTCCATGTAAGCATAGGCCTATTTCAATTATCGCGATTGTGAATCCAAATAGGACCATTAATAATGTTGATTACTCTGATTTTCTCAAGGTCTTTTTTCATTTTAATTTTATTATTCAGTACTGGTTGTTCATATTTGCTCTGTCTTATTATACCATGCTATTTTTTGTTATGTGGGCAGTTGTAAGTGCCGCCGCGGCCTGTCTGACCCTTGGAACACATGTTTTATTGTTCACATACGGTTTTTCTGTATTTTCTGACATTGTCTTGTTCTGTGTTTCCAAAATAAACTGATGATGATGATGTTGTTATCACAGTGTCTTCGAAGTAACGTGACGCTAATTGCTGAACCACAAAGGTAAAGATTTCATAAGATGAACTAGCCCCTAGCCACTGTTTTCTACTAGATATTTAGCGCATTAAATGGAAATACTTTTAGATCTAAAAACCTGCCAGATAGATGCTGTACAGATGATGTAAAGACTGGACTGAACTTGACTGGTCTATCGATTGCAGAGTGCATCAACATGGATAATCTTCGATCGTGTTGTCATCACTAACCTTCGATCCTCAGAAATGAGAATGAACCAAGGAAATGCAATTTCATCGTGTGGGCGCCAGTGGCGGATCCAAGGGGGAAGGGGGCGGAAGTGCGGCTAATAAAATTCTCTGTCTGTCTTAGGGGCTCTTGAGCCCTGTGTAAACACTTTATATGCTTGTCGAACTGCTAATTATCGATGTGGAAGCAGCGATAGTGTGTATTGCGTGAAACGCTGTGTCGAGAGACATTTTGCCGCTGTAGGCGATAGCCGGTAGTAATTGTTAGTGTGTTTTATTGCTTTTATTTGGTGTGTTTGTGTGTGCCTGGGTGACTGCATGGGTGCTTGGTTTTTTTCTTAGTTTACTGTTTTTTTTTGTGTTGCTTGTCTGCCGTATTGGCGAATAAACGTACTCATTAAAACAGAAACAAAAAAATTAATAAAATTATCGCCACCAGGTGTTGTATTTTAAAGCTAAAATGCACCAAGTTCGATTTCGGCTTGGAAAAGAGGAAAGGAAAGTGGAAAAGGAAAAGGGAGGGAGAAGGGAGAGGGGCAAGGGGGATTTTCCGCCTCCCCCTTGGCTGAAGTCTAGATCCGCCACTGGTGGGTGCTATATACATGGGTGGCAGGGTGGGCGCCTTCATAGTTTATATACTGAATCCCGGTTTGGCGGCAATAATATTAGTAGGGTATACCGAATAATTTTGAACTAATGCATATATTGTACGCTGCAACACATTATGTGACATTTTCGGAAAAAATTACTTGCTTAACAACTTTTCAGCAGTGCTTGTGATGCGCTATACACACGAGTAGTCAAAATGTTTCATTATTATAAGTAGCTGTAGATATTTTGTAGACACATACACACACGCACAACACTAGAAGGTAACTAAGTGGACAGGAATCGCCAGAAGACAAAGTTACTCAAGCTGTGAGCGTGCACGGCATCTTCTTTTAACAAGAAAGCCCAGCTGTCGCTAGAGAAGACGCGCTACAGCCCATACATGTTCCTGTAGCAGTACTGACCTTCAAAGTCATCCAAGGTCGACTGTTTTTATCTCATCTGAAAGGGTGTATGCCACTTCCTATTGGTAATTAATAGTAACCTTGGCCCTAACACATTTTTTACTCTTCCACCTTTCCATTCAAGCCCAAATTTGAAAATGTTTCCCTTGAACTGCATCTCCAAATTATGTAGCCACAATGCATCCGTTAAAAACAGACAGACGGAGAGACGACAACTCGTACCATAAGCATAACATTTATGCATAGCTGTGCCGCTAAAAACGATGCAGATGTTCGTCCGGTTGAAGCATGCGTCGAGTTGTCTGATGTGTCGCGTTGTGGTCGTGGGCCGTTGTTGGAGACAGAATGACATCGACGGCAGCACTGTACAGAGGCAGTGCGGTGGCGGTCGGCAGTAGCATCTAGCAATCTTGTCTCGACGGCTGCACCTCGCAGCTGCAATCGCGCCTCTGTGCTGACCGTTCGTCCGTCCGTCCGTCCGTTCGATGTTTAATCTGGCGACGTTGGTCCCGGGGTTATTGATTCATTAAACCGGGGTGGAGTCATGGCCGCTGCCACCACCGCCACAGCGTCCGAGCGGCGAGAAAACCAATGGACGAGGAAGGGGCGAGCGCAGATTGCTTATCAGTCAGCACGCACATTTAGCGCCGAGACCACGCTGTAACGACGAGCAGGACACCTGGCGCTTCCTGCGCGATACATTCAGCGACGGTGTCACATTAAAATGCCTCCCTCATGAAAAATCCGCCTTGTAAAGATAATCACGGATTTGATATATCTTCCCCTTATTAAAATATCGCCTGCTCTATGAAACAGTTTCCCATTATAGGATCGCCCCCCTCCCCCGAAAAGTCTCTTTCCGGTCGACAATTTGCCGGTAAAAAATCCGTCCCGCCAGGGCGGCCGCCGGGCGGGGCGGATTTTTGCCTGTAAATTGTCGGCCGGGGGAGACTTTTCTGGGAGCGATCTTATAATAGGACGCCGGCTTAAAGAAACCGCCACCAAACCGGCCGTCCTCCACGGGTTATTCTACATCGGAGATGAATTGCGTTCGGCGAGCAGTCCTTATGACGAGGATTACGGCTACTGTGTTTGGGATTTTTGTAACACACACGTGTGGCTTTCTGACTGTCGTTCGAGATCAACTGGATTTGCTCGACTGTTTGGATTGGAATGTCAGCGAAGAATATATTCAGAATACATAGAAAGTATGAAAATCCAAGAATGTAGAAGAATTTAAAAGTGCGCAAAATATATAGGCCTACAAGAGCATTTTCCTTTGCCATAACGTCTGCTTATTTTAAGCTCTGGCACACCAAAATTAAATATCGATTTTGATGTCAACGCTTCGTGATGCTGTGACCTTCTCCGTGCAAGTTTGTTACATGCATTGTAAATTGTTCGCTACGACAGCGCACAGCAAAATCTTAAGCCGAAAAAGTAGTAGGCTTACTTGCTATGCGGACACTTATTATAGAAAATAAAGCTGAAAAATATTTGCAAATTTGCATCACTGTGTTTTCTATATCGGCTTTCGTTACTTTGATCTCAACTTTTGACTAAAAGAGATTTAAGATGTCGCTGTGTACGACACTTTTAAGTCTCCCTTTCTCGTCGTATAGGCCTAATACAATATTACCTGAGGCCTCGTGCCACTAAAGTGTTTTTACCAAATGACATCTCCCATTCCATACTACAGTTTTAGTATATAGATACAAGTGTGCTAAACGGACAGACAGACAGACGGATAGAGCACGCTGCAGTAGCAATAGGCGTGCTTTCAGCGATGCTGCGTATAACAACCAGTGATATTTGACTTCAGCAAATTATTTGAACCAGCAAAGTACCCGCCCTACGAGCGGGTTACTTTGCTAGTAAAATGAATGCACGCAAGAATTTGAGAGGAGCTGTACGCAGTACGTGGTCGTAATAACGTGCAGAGGGCGCCGCTGATCCAATGGCCAGCGTGAGCCGGCGCACGTCGCAGAGACTACGAAATTCATGGCCGGGACCGGCTGGGAGCTTTAAGTGGCCGTCATTCACCAGATGTCGTCACGAAGCTGAGCACAATACTGACGAACTTGACAGAATCGGCGGGGAAAGAAAACCCGACAACTCAACCCTCGCCCCTCCGGCTGCTGTGGGGCAGGTGCGGGCAAGGTTGGAGCACGTACCTAAGGCCCAAGGACTCAAACGCCGCGGTCGGGGTCCTCAACCGTGCAACAGGAAAGGCGCTAGATGGGGCTGACAGACAGACAGACAGGCTTTCCGCGCATTATAGTAAGATTAAGCTTTGTCTTTGATTTTAAGTAAAATGATTCAAATACTTGAATTTGGCTTTGACGTACGTCAAATATCACCGGTAACAACACGGGCAGCTGATGAACGTTTACGCCCACGCTGGTGTCGTTATCCTTAGCGCCTGGCTGGCTGGCCGGTGCATCACTAATTACCGTCACAGCACGGTTACAGCAGCTGACATAAACGTAAATCAGCTTCTGCGACTGCAGCGCTGACGACGTCTGGACGAGGCCATGGAAGTCACACACGACGAACCACGGTGCAGCCAGTGATCATTGCGCTCACGTGGTGACAATAATAACGCCCGTAAATAACGACGACGTGGCGTAACGAACGACAGACACCGGTGAAGCAAGCTGGTGATACTCTAGTGGATGCAGGCTACGACGAACAATAATTGTTTCGTGCTCAGTTATGTTGACTGCTGCCGACTGTGATGCTAAGTGAGTCATTTTGTCGCCATCGATGTCATAACGAAGGAGCAACTTACGCTTGCCTTTCAACAAACTCAATTTAACTCACTATATTAGGCTATTAACACCTATACTGTATCCCAGAATGCTCGTTTAGTATAAAGGGTGTCCGGACATAACCCCCTGGACACAACCTCCCTTAGGACGAAACCCCTTCTCTTCGACAGGGGTAGGACGAACCCCCTAGGTCACAAACCACCAAGAACATACCCCCCATCTACCGGCAATATGTGTTCCAGATAGACTAAAGCTACCATTTTTATCATAATCTACATATCTTTGAGTGTGGGACAATTTTTGGTTTAAATTGCTTTAAATTAGCCATGCTGTTATTGCATTGATTTCGTAAAATGGCCTACGCCGTTGTAAATTTGTCAATAAATAGTGTTTTACAGTTCGCAGTCTCCGAGTTCTGATATATAGGCTTAATATAAGGAAAAAACCTTGAAACATAAATAAAATGTAAGAAACATCCAAAAATATAAACTGGGCACTAAGCGATAATTACTCTGACGAGCACCGTCGGAGCACGAGCAATTAGGCCCAGGACTCTTGAGTCTTGACTTAAATAACGCTGGTGTCGAGCAAACAGCTTAGTATTGAGTAGTCTCCCCCGCCATAGCGGCAAGCAGAATGCACAGGTGATACACCAAAGTGTCGGGATCTCGATAATTTTTCTTGACTTTTAGTTTACCAGTAATTATCGGCGGCTTAACAACTAGACTCGTAACGTAGGCCTATATGTCAGAAAATGCGGCTCGCACATGTTCAGTACTGGACGAGTAAAGAGGGAGATGGTGGTATATGCTTAGTACAGCAAACATCGGACAAACTGTTAATCTGCACTGTCACTATCCTACTGTCATATTTTGAAAATGATTAACAGCACTTTAATGACAAATGGTAATCAGTGCAATTAACAGCTAATATGATTTCATTTTAAAATTAGGGTTATAATACAGTATTTGATTGACAGCAGTCTACTTAACTGTGTCATGTGAAATTATTTTACGTTGCAAAACATATACTTGGTTTTGATGTTTGTAAATAAACACAAGTCTTAGTATTGGTAACGATAACAAAGTCTTGCTTACATTATGCGGACACGACAGAATGTTATGTTATACGGGGGGAGGTTCTGTCCTAGTCTGTGCCAGGGAGGTTCCGTCCTACCCCGGCGGAAGAGGAGGGGTTTCGTCCTAGGGGGGTTATGTCCGGGGGGTTCGGTTCTACTTTGAGTATAAAGATACTTATAATCGAATTTATAGAGCGCCACCGTTTCCCTGTGTGTATAGTCAAATTGAAAGCTAAAATTATGATTCGCTAGGGGCCTACTGTCACGTTTATATTTTTTTAAATGCCAGACTCTTCTACAGTGTTTAAAACCCTACAGCATTGAAGGGAAATTGCAGACTGCAGAAATGCAAAGTCCAAAGGTCCGCAGCGTAAAGCCCAAAAGTCGAAAATTGATCTCTTTCTCTTTCCATTCTTCCGTCTTTCTTTCTGAGTCCAGGTCCGTGCGTCCAATATTTGAGGCGCCATATCTCCATAACGGTGCAAGATAAACGCATGGTGACGATGGACCATTCATAGTGAATCGAATGTTCTCGTGACTGACAATGTCTATTGTTTAGTTAAAATAATAGAGAAGGATGAAATGATCATTGCTACTGTACAATTTGAAATTAAACTGTTTGATTTTTTTCTACCAGTTTAAACAGCTCACTGATTGTATTTATACGGACATATACTGTAAACTATCGAAATGCATTAGACAGACTCCGTGTTCGTATTAACATTATCTTGTTTTAGTACTGCAGCACATTGGGAGGAAATGAAAACTTGGGGAAAGAAGAGATGTCCTGCTATTTTAGCTGTTATTATATTGATGTATTCGTTATACGCTTGCGTTACTTGTATGCATAATGAATGGTAAAAAGTGCTTGTTTCGTGTGAAACATGCGTGTGCGTATAGATAGATCAACGATGGCTGAATGCTAACATCATTTGGCATAATAACAAAGTTGATCTGCGTCGAGCTGGTCAATTAGGCCTAGTACTTTAGGCACACGTGTGCGGTGCTTGCACCGTGAGACGTGTTTCGAGACGTGCTGCGTGTTTTGCTACGGCACGAGTGCGTTCTGCGACATGATACTTTGCAATGTTGTAGTGCTACATCTGGTGTTCCTTTTGGCTGTTCTGGTTTGCTGATTTGACGCCATGTTTTATCCGTCGTCGACACTCGATGTTTCGTGCTGTATGCTGACAACGTGCTGGTCGGCATTTTAGACTTGCACGTGCACGCCGCGAGGCCAGGCTGTCGTGGTCGGGCGTACGCGTGTCTGCCATTGTACGCATTCGACCGTGATAGCATGCCTTGCTGACCAGCGCGCACAAGACTTACACCTGCCGATTCCGTTCAACGACGAATCGTGGAAGCCAACCGAGTAACCAACAACGTTATCAGCAAACGTCAACGTTAACAGTCAAGGGATCTACAATCCGACGACTTGGAACAGTATTTGTACCAGCACTGTCATCACAAGACTTGTCGCAGTGCACTTCCAGTGGACACTATGAACATGCAGTATCAGTGGCGTATTTAGGGGGGCACGGTGCGATGCCCCCCCTTTGGCCCAACCATGAAAATTTTTTACAGGCGACTTTATATGAAAAGGTGCGTTTTTGCCATTATTCAGCAAGAATTGTGCGAATTTGCGGCTTCCATTAAACGTTCAAAAGCAAAAAGTGTTTCAGCTTCAAGCATGACCCCCCGACAAGGGGCTCTGCCCCTGGAC
>Ga0209367_1003627_pt1 | contig 21055 bp, 14 predicted proteins | sample WorMetLIZISLAND2_FD_187412 | JGI IMG/M metagenome (GOLD analysis project Ga0209367, IMG submission 187412) | Marine gutless worms symbiont microbial communities from Max Planck institute for Marine Microbiology, Germany - Olavius geniculatus... ...
AAACGACGTGATGCAGTCGCTCATCGTGGCGCTGGTGTTTTCCAGGCTTGACTACGGCTCCGCAACTCTTGCCGGCCTTCCGAAGCAACTCATGGACAGGCTTCAGTCTGTGCAGAACGCCGCTGCATGGCTGATCTTCAAAGCTTGTCGTCAGGACCACATTCAGCCGTTACTGCGCAGATTACACTGGCTTCGGATGCCAGAACGCGTTTCGTTCCGGCTGGCAGTGCTGGTGTATCGCTGCCTTCACGGCTCTGCACCTGGCTACCTGGCCTCAGATCTTCAGCGCACGTGTCACACCTCAACGCACGTCGACGACTGCGCTCTTCGACTTCGTCAGCGCTGGTCGTTCCACGCACTTAGCACAAAAGATATTTGCGATTTTCGCCACAAGCACGTCAAGCGAATGCGCGTTTTCAACTTGCGGTGGTATTCTTACCATAGATGTAAAAAACGTTTTTTACGTTTTTTTTTAATTTTTGCCACGTTTTTTAACGTTTTTAAACGTTTTTATATATTTTTTCCAACGTTTTTATTTTAAAAAACGTGCATTGAATTGTTTCTCGAAAATTCTGACGAGCACTTTTGGAACCACAGAAACAAATTAATAGGTCATGGTGATAGTGGTTTACTTGGTTAGTCCAAAAGTCACTTTATGTTACGTTAAAGCAAAGTCGTTTATCATCGTCATCATCATCATCGTCATTTCCAGTTCCAAGTTTTGCATTTTAGCTATTTTTCGACAAGGAGAACATTTTCCAACAGGCTAAAATTTAAGGCGCAGCTGCCCTTCTGTCATGACACCACTCACTCTGTGACCTTTCTCTGTTAGTTTACTTGCTCAGGGAAAGAAGTCTATCAAAATTAAAGGTTGTAAATTATGGATCAACTTACCAGCAGAAATTAAAATGATTCAGTCTTGCTCCTCTTTTAAATATAAATTAAAAAATTACCTTTTACAGTGTTTGGATTAGGTTATCATTAGATATTTGATTGCACATGCACTTTGTTTATGTTCTGTTATGCATGTATTTTGTTTGTGTTTCTTTTCTTTTCTTCTTTTGATATTTTGAGTAAATGATGTTCTGTTGCTATGGGCGGCCAGCTTGATAGGCATATATTGCTTCTCTGGCAGCCTGCCGTTGTGTTATTGTTATTGTGTTATGCTATCTTAAGTTGGTTTGGCAAATAAATTCTCTCTCTCAGCTGGTGCATGAAATTTTCAGAATAAGCCAACTGCGGGGATTTATTCTGAATATGGCGACACACGTTAGTAGAAAGAGATTGACATTGACCTCGACTTTGACCTAGATATGTCACGTGACGACCTTGACCCATAACGACCTGTCAAGGTCGTTATGGGTCAGAACTGTCAATCTTTTTCTACTCACGTTAAACTTTTCGAAAAAGATAACATCTAACGTTATTTTATTGTTTTATTTATAGCTTGTGATGATGATGATGACGGTGTTGCACGTAGATATAGACGAGTGTTCGTTCAGCGGTCAGGTCTGTTCACAAACGGCTCGCTGTGAGAACACATACGGCTCGTACAGATGCGTCTGCAAAGAAGGTTTTGAGCAGGATTCCGATAGCAGCCAGACTTGCCGAGGTGACGATATTTCAATGCATTATGGGCCTACTATAACATAATATATGCGCTTGATAAAATGGAATGCCAGAGTTGGTCGTGGACTATTGATACTTTTTTCTTGCAGAATCCAACCTGACCCACAGTTACTGCAAGTTCAAAATATGGACCGGCATCAAAAATATAAACAAATAATACGCACAAGAGCTTATAGCAGTTCCTGTTCGCAGATAGGGCCTAATTTTAGTCTATTTCCATCAATTTCGTTGCGATTCATTTTTTTGCCGAAAATCGCCAAAAATTTACTGAAACGACTATTTTAAGGGTTTTAGATCATTCAAGGTCATCGATGTTGGCATTTTTAAGAAGCTCGTCACCAGTGCTTGTTGTGATAAGCAGCATGTCTGTGCCTATCTGTAATCATTTTCACGCCAGACAAGCCAACAGAGTAATAACCACTTTTTAGAGGGGTAACCCTCTTTGACACCCGCGTGCTCAGGCCTCCTTGAATATAAAAGGTCCGAACTTGGACTGCTAAAATCTACATTCCGTGCTGAAAATTTCATACGCCGATTGTTTTGGTCTATCTGCAGCCATTTTGGCGCAATTCACTCTTGAAATTAGAGCTGTCGAAGCGTTAATTTTTTAGCGCATTAATTTGCGCGTTATTAACGCACTTAGGCCCGTCTAGAAGGAGAGTAGGCAAAGGGGGAAGTTACCCGGGGCTCCGCGACCTTTGGGGACCCCTGTCTGTAGAATATAGAAAGTTAGAGAGCAAATAAAAAGACATTTTTAACAATAACTAACGTCATCGCTAGCGTAGTAATCTATTAGCCTGTCGTCTAAATATATACTTATTGCTGAGTGTCCGTGCGTGCGTTTTTACGTCCAACATTTCTTAAGCTATCTTCCTTCCATCTTCCCTTTCCCTTCCCCTTTCCCTTCCCCTTATAATAGAGAAGGATGAAAGGATTTTTGCTACTGTACAATTTGAAATTAAACTGTTTGATTTTTTTTCTGCCAGTCTAAACAGCTTACTGATTATATTTATACGGCCATTTACTGTAAACTATCGAAATGCATTGGACAGACTCCGTGTTCATATGAACATTATCTTGTTTACAGTAATGATGGCACGGCAACTACAGTTTGGTTACTTGAATTCATTCGATTGTCAAATAACCGCAGTTTAACGAAAATACTGGAACTTTTGCTTCACGGAATTATGTAAATAAAATAAATTTACGCATGCGCGTTAATTTTTTTAACGAGCGTTAATTTAAGCATTAATTTGACAGCTCTACTTGAAATGCGTGTTGCAGGCCGAAATCGCAAAAAATTCATCATAACCCGTATTTTCGGGGGTTCAAGGTCATTCAAGGTCATCGATGTTAACATTTCTAAGAAATTTGTCGCCAGTTCTTGTTATGTTAAGAACCATGTCTGTGCCTATCTGCAACCGTTTTTCACGTTAGAGGAGCCAATAGCGGTAGAGTAACGCCTTTTTAGTCGACGATGCATGACAACATGTGTTCTACCATTGGCGACCGCACCTTTCCAGCGACTGCTGCATCGGTCTGAAACAGTCTGCCGGAGTCGGTCCGGTCGTCTCCGTCGTTGCAAGTTTTCCGCAGCAGACTGAAAACCGAACTTTTTTCCCGGTCTTACAGACATGACTAAGAACGTCTCACTGCTCTGACTACTATTACGTGACTTCACTGTTTAAGCTTATTGTTACGTGTCCTTGTAGTCTTAGGACTTAACGCCACGCTAAAGTTAATTCGTCCTTCATCATCTTCATCATCATCATCAACACAACTAAGACGGAACTAAACCGACGCTGTGCGCGTGCACGCCTGATATAGATCTGTGACATTTTTTCGGAAGTTTACTATGGTTGTCACTTTAGTGTCGACGTGAAATGCGGTCGTCCGGCTATCAAGTCAATGCGACGAAGACGCCGTCGACGCACGCACGACCGATATACAGGGTGTTCCAAAAAACGGATACCCAGTTTTATTTTTGGGATAACTTTGGTAATTCAGCACCGATTTTAACCATTCTTTCACTGTTACAAGCAGAAATTTATGGCGCGTAAACGCGAAGTTCTTCCACCCACCGCACCTTTATTGTGTGATCACAATGCACTGGGCGGGCCTACTATAACATAATATATGCGCTTGATAAAATGGAATGCCAGAGTTGGTCGTGGATTGTTGATACGTTTACTTGCAGAATCCAACCTGACTCACAGTTACTGCAAGTTCGAAATATGATCAGTTGTGTACAGTTATCCCAAAAATAAAATTGGGTATCCGTTTTTTAGAACACCCTGTAGGCCTATGTCATTTTTTGGAAGTTTGACGAACTTGCGTCCATTTCGATAGTAATCATGTTTATCTATAGCGGTTTTGTTCGCAGTGTAAGTGCAAAGTTGATCCACTAACTGTACTAAGTCGGGCACTATCCGGTGAAGCTTAGGATCGTAGTGTTGACACTCGTCGTAGTTGACAGCAGCCATATCCGGTAATGCGATCGAGTAGTATCGCGTATTTAATGCAGACGACAGTTGGCTGCACATCTGACACGAATCGCAGACGTCCACCTATCAAGTCAATGCGACAAAGACATCGTCGACGTGCGTCTCGCACCGTTTTGCCACAATACATACGTGACGGATGGACAGACGTATCGTTTAACAACAATACATGCACCATGCAACACTAACAACGGTCCGTTTAGCCACAATATAGGTAGCCTACACGACATTACGACGTACGGTTAAGGTAAAGGTAAAGGTAAAGGTAAAGTCCACGTACTTGCTATAGCGCTTCTTACATGCTTCTTCAAGACCAGAAGCGCTTTACAATCTTGGAAGTGGCAGCTGATTGGCATGAGCTAATGATACTGCAGCGCACTATGCGGCCATCCATTGCCCGCGCGAACGAACAATTGGACCCGCGGTTTGCAGCAAGCAGACATACCACCGTCCCAATCAGCCACACTAGGCCTTCACCCCGTGGCCCGTAAGCTACTACTCATTTCCCGTCCCACGAAGGGTAGGAGGCTGAGTTAGCCTGAGCACATAGTAGGTTAGCAACTTGCTCAAGGTTGCTTGCAAATGACGGCAGTGAGAATCGAACCGCAACCTGAAAGTTACGAGTCGACACTAACCACTAGACACTTGCACCTACACAGGCAGGTAGGTGTGAACAACTTGCCTAAGGCTGTTACTTAGTAGTGCATTGGCTGGGCACTGACCCGTGGACCTTTCGGTCTCGTATTCAACGCCCTAACCACTGAGCCACCAAGCCACCTGTCACTATGGCATACCGTTTAACCACAATATATGCACACGCGACACTAGGACGTACGGTTTAGCAAAAATACATGCGCCATGCAACACTACGACAGACCGTTTAGCGACAATATATGCACACACGACATTACGACGTACAGTTTAGGCACAATTACACAACACTACGACGTATCTTTTAGCCGCAATACAGGCACACACGACTAAAACGTACGGTTTAGCCACAATATATGCGTCACACAGCACTACTAAAGACCGTTTAGCCACAGTATAGACGAACACGTCACTACGATGCAAAGCACGTTGACACCAAAGGAACTGTACTTTGACATGGCAGGTCATGTTAAATATTCCACAGCAAATAAACAGACGGCGGAGGTCAGGTCGAGCATTCCAGGTCAAGACACCGTACAGTACGTAACAGACGTAGACAGTGGCGTATTAGGGGGAGGGCCACGGTGCGATGCCCCCCCCTTTGGCCCGACCATGAAAATTTTTTAAGGCAACTTTATATGAAAAGGTGCGTTTTTTGCCGTTTTCCAGCAAGAATTGCAGAATTAAACAATGTTTGATGGTCTTTTTACATACCGATACAATATGCCATTAAAATCGTCATGTGATATTGCATCTGATATGACGCTGTGATTTTTTGCGTTTTCGAATTTTAGAAAAAATGGGCGAATTTGTGGCTTTTATTGAACCTTCAAAAGCAAAAAGTGTTTCAGCTTCAGGGGGCTTCGCCCCCTGACCCCCCCGACCAGGAATTCTGCCCTGGACCCCGCTGGGGGCGCCGCCCCCAGACCCCCGTTATAGGCTCGCACTCTGCGCGCTCGCCATGGCCCCCCTTTGCCAAATTCTAAATACGCCACTGGACGTAGAGCTGAACTTTGACAAAGCAGATCACGTTAAACATTCCGAACCAAATAAAAAGTCTGTCGCATGCATTCCAGACCAAAAAGCTCTGCGTGACAGGGCACTGCCGTCGCTAAATTAATTCTGTCTGTCTGTAAGTAAGTAAGTAAGTAAAGTGTAGCCTACCAATTGGGTCGTGCGCCGATGTTGACGGTGCATGCTACCACGATAAAGATGCTGCTGTGTGACAGCGTCGATGCCGATTGCAGTAATAACAAATCGATGCTGAGTGTGAAAACGACGTCGGCAGTGATTGTACGATGATAGGCCTAACAATGACAACAGCTTTTGCGACAATTAGAACGCTAAACTGGTGGTGATTGCAATTACGACGACATGGATGACGCCGTTGGAATGACGACGACATTGCCTGTGATGATACGACGGTGACGACAACGTTGTTGACTATGATGATGATGATGACGATGATCACAGCTCACACGGTAGTGTGAGTGTTGTAAGGACGACCTTCAAAGTGTATGGGAAAAGGCAAACTCTGACCCTCAGTCAACCAAAAACCCCCAAACCGATCGTCACCAAATCTGAGTGGCGTGATTACATCGTGGACGCCTACCACCAAAAAATTGGGCTCAATCCGCCCAGGGGTTTTGCTCCCCATATAGGTGAAATATGCACCTCTCTTGTTCGAAATCTACTACACCTTTTTCGTTCTTCAACTCGCCTACAGGCGAGTCCGTTAGACCGATTTTTACGCTTAATACGTCAAATGACGCGGTTCTGCGCAAGGAAGTGCCTTTTTGATGTTACAAAATAAAAGTTTAATTTTTGACTTATTTATTCAAAAAATTCGAAAAAATTACAACGGCGCTTATGGGTCAAATTTAAAAATTCTTTAAACTGTCATAACTTCGGTTGTGTGCAAGGTAGAGTCGTGATTTTTGGTTCTAGGATAGGGTTTTTGCGGTCCGCCTAATTAACGGTGACATTTATATTTATTCCCGGTTGACCCCATTGAACCCCGTTGCCATGGCAACGAAATTTGGGACAAAATTGGCTATAGTTCGGCTTGTGTAAGAGATTTCTGCGAGATTTTTGCGCCTATCAGGGGGTGGGGGGTTTACGGGGATGAGCCATCGAATGCCGCATTTTCCAGACTCGCTCCTGATACATCATACGTGAGCCAAGTTCTCAAGACCGACAGGACTGATTGTACGATGATGACAAGACCCGGTATCCAGTGTCCAGTACTACCATGGATGCCACGCCCCCTTTTAGTCTCTGGAGTAAGATGAAATGATGTAATAGTCATGGGTCATGGGTCATGGGTCACGAAAGATGACCTATTTCCGTCTCTGCTCTATTGCACGGTTAGTTAGGTTTTGGTTAGCCATACTAGATACGGTTTCTAGATTATCCATACTGACACAGTGAGACAGCTTAAAACTACCGGTAGGCTGGTTGTGAATTTTGTGATAGGAAGCAGTCATCGTCCGACCGGCGACTTCCAGCCGGGTAAAGTGCAACATGGAAAATAAGGACGACGGGGCGACGTGACTGTCTCTAGCCACATATCAAAAATCGGAATAGCAGTTGATCAACTGCAGTCTCTTTTGCGTTAGGCGAAAAAAATCCAGTGAACTTTGTCCCCTAACAAAAACAGTTATAGGTGCAGGCCAAAGCTCAACACTGCGAGTGCTGGTTAGACCAGGCAATCGCATGCGTGGCATGTGTCGTTGCTAAGAGGTGAATTTCAACCCGCTAGATTTTCCGCCAAGCGGACTTACGGCGCCGGGCGGACTCACGTTGGGCTTTGCTCTATATTTCCAGCTAAGTTTCTTGTATGTGTACGATGCGTCTTGCTCAATACGCTATTGGTTGGTTGATTGCTGTTGTCAGACGTGGACGAGTGCTTGCGGCCAGGCATGTGTCAGCACACTTGTCGTAACACGTGGGGTACGTTCCAATGCGTCTGTGATGAGGGATACCAACTGGCAGCCGATGGACGCAGCTGCGATGGTCAGCTATTACTGCACTTTTTTTGCTAGTAGACAGAGAATGGGGCTCCTACAACAGCATCAGTCATTTTTGACAGGTCAAGGTTAAGTCATGGTCAAATGTCAAAGGTCATTAAGTACATTTTTTGACATATCTAGGCCAAAGTCAAGGTCACAGGCCATAAAGTGTATTTTTTGGCATATCTAGGTCAAGTTCAAGGTCAGTGTCAAAGGTCAAAGGTCATCAAGTGCATTTGGCGGCAGGTTAACGGCCTAAACTAGATCTAAGTAGGCCACAGTAGGCCAAGGCCAAGGCCAAGGTCTAAATTATACTGCGGTCGAATTGGCTACAGGTCAAGGTCAAGATCGAGGACAAAAACTAGGCCAAAGTACAGCAGACCCTAATGCCACACACGAGCGTTTTACGTAGCTGCCAAGACAGTCTGTGAGTTTAAAGATGCTGTATCAGTACTCACCCACAGCACAGGTCCAAAGTTCGACTTGTTGCTCTCTCAGCGTGATACGTACGTTATACGTACGTAATGCGTTCGTAAATGAAAGATATTTTTCTTAGTAGCATTATTTGCTACTATCAGCCGTATTAATTTAGTTTCTGCCGCACTCGTTTATAGCAAGTCTAAGGGTCAAATGCAGTAAACGTGTATCTTACGTATCTGTCAAGCTGACACCACAGTCAAAGTACATTGTACCTCTGCCTCCATAATGATGTGGCAAGTATTCTTTTTTGCCTAGTCATAGTCCTAGCTGTAGGAATACTACGTTGTAGCGTTACAATTATGTTGTGCGTAATGGCTCGACCAGTAGGGCAAGGCAAGTCGAAATTAGTCTTAGACCGAAACCTAAGTCAAGAATATTTTTAGTATTAATTCAACATCTACATCAACGACCTCCCGTAGACCACATCGCGGAAGTTTATCTATGCAGACGACATTTGCTGTGCTACCCAGGCAAAGACATTCAAAGAGTTAGAAGATACACTGACCTCTGATATGTCTGACTTATCCGACTACTGTGCAAAGTGGCGACTCACTCCTAGTGTTCTAAAAACGGTCTCAAGTGCGTTTCATCTCCACAATGCTTCTGCGTCAACAGAACTCAATGTTACGTTGAACGGGAAGAGAATTCGGGAAATAAACACCAGCCAGTATACCTAGGAGTAACACTCGACCGGTCACTTACCTTTCGCTCCCTTATGGTGAAAACAGCAGCGAAAGTCCGAACCAGAAACAACCTCATCACGAAGCTAGCTGGCTCAACGTAGGGAGCTAGAGCAAGGACACTCCGTACAGCTGCTCTGGCTCTATGTTTCTCGGTGGCAGAGTATTGTGCTCCTGTCTGGTGTCGCAGCACTCACACGAAGCTTGTCGACATTCAGCTCAACTCGGTAATGAGGACAATATCTGGCTCACTCTCGTCAACTCCAGTTCCATGGCTGTCAGTACTATCCAACATAGCACCAGCATCCATCCGGCGAATGTCAGCATCAGTAAAAGCTATGGACAAAATCCGGCAACATCCGAACCTACTGGTGTTTGATGACGTAATCGCTCATCCTGAAGCTCGATTGCCATCCAGAAGTCTGATATGGTCCACAGTGCTCCAGCCTTACTGGTCAATCGACGAAGCCTGGAAGGCAGACTGGCTTAAAAAGGAAATGCCTAACCAGTCTCTGATAAGTGACCCAGTCGTATGCCAACCTGACTTCGATCTTGAACGTAGACTGGTCACTTCTCAACCGTTTTCGCACTGGCCATGGCCTGTGTGCCTCTACTCTTCACGACTGGGGCATACGCGATGACCCACTCTGTGCTTGCGGCAGCAAGCAATGTTACACATCGTCAACGAGTGCTCGCTGACCAAGCTTCCTGGTGGACTCCAGGCGCTACACTCTGCAGAGGAAGATTACATCAGTCTACCTCTTGCACTGATACAGATTCTAAGAGCGAGGGTCTAGTCTGAATACTGAGTACGGGTCAACTTCCTTCTGAGCTAAAGTTAATTACTTCTATCAATTCTTTCAAATGTAAATTAAAAAATTACATTTTACATTGTCATAAATAATCATGTCTAATATCAAACTAATCCAGTTTTCTTTATAATTTACAATATCTGCTTTGTGCACTTTTTAGTAATCATTTTGGTTGCATTATTCGTATGTCTTTTTGTTTGTTATTATTATTTTTATTATATTGTTTACAGTTATTGGTTATAGTTATCATAGGTGGCCAGCTGTGATGGAGTTTTCCTTTCTGGCAGCCTGCCGTTGTGTGAAATTGTTTTTGTACTGGTTGTGACTGATATGGCAAATAAACTTCTCTCTCTCTCTCTCTCTGAGTCCGGGTGTATACAGGATATCATCTTTTTTCTCTCTCTTCCATCAAGAAAATGATGATGAGGCTATTAGACTTTTCCATTTGACTCAGTTGTCAATTACTTATATCTCATTTACTCGATGAAGCATCGAGCAGGCGTGATGGAATCAAACATGAAACAAACTTAGAACACACGTCGTACATACACGTGTATTTTGAATACGTTTGCTTCATGTTTGCTTCCTCGGGTAAATGGAGTACTAGGCGGCTGCGTGTATGTGTGCCTGTAAACGCTGGTGGTTGTGATGTCTTGAGACATAGATGAGGCTCGTTCTACCGCGGACAGTAATTAGTTTGTATGTATGTGTGTATGAAGACGTGGATGAATGTCGTGAGGCGTCCGAGCGTGGTCATCATGTCTGTCTGGGTCGCTGTGAAAACACTCACGGCTCGTTCGTCTGCTCGTGTCCTCCTGGCTACCGCATGTCCAGCGACCAACGCACCTGCCACGGTACATAACGTCAATAAACAGCTACTTGCTTTCTGCTGGATACAAGGGCCGGATTTAGGGGGGCCCCAGGGCCCCAGGGGCCCCGAGCCCCAGGCCTCCCACCAACAGGGGGTCTCCCACCAAACCCCTCAATTTTTAAAACCCTGTAATTCGATAGCCAATCCCTTTCTGAAATCCCAAATACGCCACCAGGGGCCCCAGGCCTCCCACCAGCTAAATCCGGCCCTGCTGGATACTGTAGAGATTAAAACGTCGTCTATCACACTGCAGCACGGCAGTGCTGACACTGTTGTAAGGGCGATAAGCGTTAAGTATAGGAAATGGCGTTTGGGGGCCTGTAACTCCAAACCCCTTAACCGATTTTCATAAAACTTGACATCAGTGATCACATCGTCCACCTGACCCCACATGCAAAATTTGGTTACAATCGGTTCAAAGGGGGCGTGGCTGCGCATGCGCGAAATTCGCTGTTAGGCGTCTATTTTTTCTTTCTTTTTTTTCTTGCGCACGGCTACAGACCAGCCGGATGGACCGACCGACGTCACTAATGGCTCAAACGAAGCGTCCTGACGCCGGATTCATTTCTTGTATGTTTTTGATAATTTTTTTAAAATTTACCCCTTTTTATGCCCCAATATTAAAAAAATTTGCATTACGGCCTATGGAGACCTCAAAGCAGTACCGGTATAACTCGGGCCCCGAGAATGATATTTGCATGCTGTTTTCATCTGCCCCCTATTTTCGGGGTTGGACAATCTATTGGTGTCATTTAAATTTACCCCTGACTTCCCTTTGTTGCCATAGCAACCATGCAAAAAGGTTGAAAATTTTGCATTACGACCAATGGAGATTTCAAAGTGGTATAACTCGGTGCCCATAAAAGATACGTGCACGCTGTTTTACCTGTTCCCTATTTTCGGGCCTGGGCTGTCAGATGGTCATTTAAGTTTACCTGCTAACGACCCCTGTTGCCATGGCAACGAATTTTGGGACAAAGTTGACTATAATTTTTTTTTTGTAAAAGATAATTACGCGCTATTTTCATCGACCCCCGTATTTTTGGGCCCCGGGCTATCCGACGGTGTCATTTAAATTTACCTCTTAACAATCTCTGTTGCCGTGGTAACGAATTTTAGGACAAATCTGACTACAATTGGGTCGCCGTAGAAGATAAATGCACGCCGTTCTCACCTACCTGCTATTTTCAGGCCCGGGCTCATTGATGGTGTCATTTAAATTTACCCCCTAACGACTCGTTGCCATGGCAACCAACCGTTATTATTCAAAGATAAAATTGGCTGCAGAACTGTCACGACGCTGCAGTTCGTAATAACAAGTCATCAAACGACTAACACATAAACTGCACAAAAATTCAAACATTTATAAAACACGTGGTTTAGCAATCACATGAAAAAATAAGCATCATATACACAATATTTACAAACATAAACACAAAAAACTATAAGCAGGATAAATGTCCAAGTATATGCGGTATCAATGTTTAGATCATAAAACATTTTCTTTTATTTAATAATAATTATAGAAGGAGACACAAAACTAGCAACAGATCTTAGACACGTCAACAGTCATATCAAACAGAACAGTTCGGTACACAGGTCAAACACGGGGCCCAGAAGATATTCTAAAGAAACTGTTCTCGAAAAACAAACACTAGGCCCAATCACCGTTAACTGTTTATAGCAAAAATTCAATTACGTGTCTATGAACAGCATTAATACAAAATGAGCGCAAAGAAACAGTAACCTGACTTTAAGCTGACAGCGCTAAGTGGAACGACAAAACGTGAGCACAAATAAAACACAAAGACGCACAAAAGAGGACTGAAAACACAAGAAAACACACAGTCTCACACTGACGAGCGACTCAACCAACGGCTAGCGGACTGACAGCTGAGAGCAGACGCGGGACCGGCGGCGACACAGCCCTCCCTCCAGCAACACGGTGTCTAAAACGACCTAGACTCGACACACACCAGTCTCTTGAGTCTTGCACTCCAACACAAACTGAGCGGTTTCAACTCCGACTGATCTCCAACTGATTTCCACCATCTCCAACTGACCATTCTCAGCTCCGACTGATTGCTTATAAACAAACGAAATTCTTAACCACAGTGACATCATACCATCACTGAAAAAACACGAAGAAGTGAGCTTCACTTCGGCATTTCCTAAATTATTACTTTTCATAACTTCACAATTGACGTCATGTAATGTTTTCGGCATGTTTTTGGTGGCGTGGCGTAGTTGTTAACGCATTTCGGCTGAAACGAAGTTACTCTACGCCGGGCCCGGTTAGTACTGCGATGGGTGACTGCCTGCGAGCAGGTAAACCATCTCGGTGCTTAGCCAATAACTCATTAGTAACTCATTTACATGGGTTACGGAAGGTGGGGACCTTGGTACAGCTGACTGGGGTTGCCTAGCCAGCCGTTGCACCAGCCTGTGTCTGCAGGCTGCACACGGTGGCCGTGCGGCAGGCGGCCTGTTTAGTGACGAAAAGCGCATTAGAGGCGTGAGCATGCTCGTGACGATGCGCTATACAAACTGTCGACCTTTTTTACCGTTACTTTAACAACTCTGCTTACCGCTCGTAGCAACGGCCCGTGCTGACGGCGATATATCCACGCTCGTAGAGTGGACGAGCAAGCGCCCTGATCGCTGCCAAAACACGATTAAACAAAATAGCGTTACTAACGCCCGCTACATTGGACCCCTCCCAGACGAAAGCACGGTCTTTCGTCCCAACTGCGGGCGGGAGGTACTCCGAGGATGACTCTATCGTCAAACAGGTTACGGCTCAATCAGCGGCAACGTTATCTCGTCTGCGAATGGCACGTAACATTCTCGCGGCTGCAGTTTACGACTGGCAAAGGCAACCGGGCGTTCCTCTTCGACAGAGTCATCCCAAACTATCTCATTGGGATTGCCTTTCCCTTCCCGATAGCATCAGTCAGTAGTCAGCAGCCACGACGGCAAAGTCCGGCACGTACTTCCGGTAGAAACTAGCTGAACCAAGGATAGATCGTAGCTGTTTCAGAGTTTGAGGAGGTGGTACATGCAAGATATTGTCGACGGTTTCCTGCCGCCTGTGTAACATTACTTCTCGAACTGAGTAGCAGTCACTCAGCCTTCTACCCTTCGTGGGACGGTAAAATGAGTAGTAACTCATTTACATGGGTTACGGAAGGTGGGGACCTTGGTACAGCTGACTGGGGTTGCCTAGCCGGCCGCTGTGCAAGCCTGTGTCTGCAGGCTGCACACGGTGGCCGTGCGGCGGGCGGCTCTGGTTAGTGACGAAAAGCGCATTAGAGGCGTGCGCATGCCGAGATAAGAAGAGATGACGTTGCCGCTGATTGAGCCGTAACCTGTTTGATGATGGAGTCATCCTCGGAGTACCTCCCGCCCGCAGTTGGGACGAAAGACCGTGCTTTCGTCTGGGAGGGGTCCAAAACCTGCCAGTAGCCCTAGTAGTTTCACCGATTTCACACTTGGATGGTCTGAGTGAGCTTAGCTCGGAGGATGCGCTCAAAGAAATTTCGGAGAGCTGAAATGTGACGCTTCCAGTCTATGTTCACGTGGTTAAGGACATCATCAGGGTAGTTGTCTTGACCTTGACTGTCATGCAACACACACGTTACATCAAACGACTGAAAGTTGCTGATGCAGTCATGAGTCCGAATGGCATGACTTGAAAACGAAAGAGCTTTCAGTGGCAGATGAACGTCGTGAGATCACGATCTTATTCTCGAACCGGGACCTGCCAGTAGCTTTTGCTTAAGTCAAACTTCGAAAAGAAGCGATCTACAGTTTGTTTCTGACAACTCCTTCCCTTATTTTACCTCATTTAAAAAAAATATGCATTACGGCCTATGGGGACTTCAAAGCGGCATAACTTGGTTCCCGTAAAAGATAATTGTGCGCTGTTTGCATCTGCCCCCCTATTTCCTGGCCTGGGCTATCTGAAGGTGTCATTTAAATTTCTCCCATGCCGACCCGGGTTGCCATGGCAACGAATTTTGAGACAGAATTGACTACAACTCGGCCCCCGTGGAAGATAGTTGCTCCCTGTTTGCATATAGGCCTACTTCCTATTTTCGGGCCCGGGCTATGCAATGGTCTCGTGTAAACTTCTCTTTGAAGACCCCTGTTGTCATGGCAACCAATCATTTTTATTCAAAGGCAAAATTGGCCGCAGGCTCACAAGAGCGTCAAACGCTGAAACGCAGCTGCTAGGCTATAGAGCGTGGCGATGTTACTTTTCGGGCCCCGAATCACTGTGCAAAATTTCATCAAAATCGAATCAAAATTGCGTGTTTACAGACAGACTGACAGAATGACATAAGTGATTTTATAATCTATCTCATGCTATGCTATAGCAATGGGAGAGATAATAAGAAATGAAAGAGTTAAAACACTGTAGATGAACATGTCTAAGTCACAAATACAAATATTAAGGCATAGGCTTAATGCCATGCTGGTTAGTATAGAGCGATAAGCCTACTAACTGCACTACTGCAGCTATGCACGGCTCGCGTCTGCACGAAACGTCTCGACGAGACGCAATGGCCCAAGACCAGAGACGAGATATACTGAGTCGAGACCGAGACGTGTTGCTCCGAGACCGAGACGAGACGTTAGTACGTCTCGAGACCGAGACGTCTCGACCGAGACCACACCCTCGATGATCACATCACGAATGAGGAAGTAATGACATGCTCTGGACAAACGGCGTTGCAAGACACAATAGCAACGAGAAGAAGACGCTTCAGCGGACACATTCTGCGACTTTCACCAACGAAGCTAGTCTGACCATAGAATGAAGGGTGACGGCGCGCCATAGCCAGGGGCCGCCATAGCCAAGGGCCGCCATAGCCACAATCCCACAATCGATGGTACGAATGGCTAGCTTCGCCACACTTTCCTATAGGCTACTAGGGTTACGGTTAGGGTTAGGGTTAAGGCTAGTGGGGTCTTAACCCTAACCGTAACCCTAACTATGGTGGCCCCTGGCTATGGCTATGGCATTGTGGCTATGGCGGCCCTTGGCTATGGCGGGCCACAATCGAATGAAGACCTGAAGATTGCACGAGGAACATCGGAAAACCAAAGGAGATATGGCAAGACACTGAAAGAAGATCTGGAGGTGATGGACATGGACTGGAGCGACGAGACGTCTGCTGCTAGCGATCGTGCCAACTGGAGACAAATCGTCGACCAATGTTGTTGCTATTATGTTATGCAGCGTCGACCAATGTTATGTTGCTATAAATGTACAAAATATCAGTTTATACACTTGTTAACGGCGACATGCAATGACTGACACATCGAAAACGGCAAAAATCAGAAAAAGGTGATATCACTCACCACCTCATCGTCTAACTGTCAGTGTGCTGTTAAATATTATATATGTAAAAAAACTTACCAGTTTACAACTGTGTGTAAGGACGATCTGATGATATCAGTCCTCTAAAACAGCAAAAACCATTTGGTTAACCTTAGGTGGGGCTATGCATATGGCGTCCTTACAAGCTGACTTTAGTTGGTAATCACTAACATAGTCTAAAGCCTTCTTCATTTGATGTTATTTGTCGTATCTGATCTTTGTGGTACTAAGCACAATATGTGCACAACTGACGAAATCAAACCACCGTTTAGTACCTGAAATGATCTGTCCGACATATAAGACTTGAACCCCCCACTGCATAACTGTACCACGTAAACCAAACTGTCGCTCAAGGCGTAGTCAGAATAGTTCGTAGTCAGCGGTATCAAAGGCTGCTGTTAGATCGAGCAAACAGAGAGCAGACACTTGTCCATTATCTGCTGCAAGCAACAGGTCATTGTATACCTTTGCGATCGTAGTTTCCATGCTGTGGTATTTCCCGTATGAGCAGATTATGTGCATGGCATTAAGTTATTGCTGTCAAGAAAAGCCTGCAGTCTCTCTTGAACGACTTTCTCCAATAGCTTAGAGACGGAGGATAAATTTGAAACAGGTCTGTAGCTTTTCATTTCGCTTGCATCCAGTCCGCTCTTCTTCAGTAGCAGATGTACGATGGCCTGCTTAAACTCAGCGGGAAAGCAGCCAGTGACAAGCGACCGATTGATCAGCAGTGCAGCATGTCTGTGCCTATCTGCAACGATTTTCACGCTAGACAAGCCAACAGCGGATAAATAACCACTTTTTACAGGGGTACCCCTCTTTGACACTCGTGTGCGCAGGCCTTCTTGAACCTAGAGGGTCAGGACGTGGATTGCTAAAATCTACATGCTGAAAATTTTATACGCAGGTTGTCCTGGTCTGTCTGCAGCCATTTCGACGCAATTCACTATTGAAATGCGCGTTGCAGCCCAAAATCGCGAAAAATTCACTGAAACTCCCTATTTTTGGAACTTAGGGTCATTCAAGGTCATCGACGTTGACATTACTAAAAAGCTCCTCGCCAGTCAATGCTTGCAGCATATCTGTGCCTATCTGCAACCATTTTCACGTTAGACGAGCCAATAACGGTAGAATAACGCTTTTTAAAAAGGGGAGGGTGCCCCTCTTTCTCCATCTCATTTGTGGGGAGCCCTTTTACCCAGTGGCATGAAATTTTGTCGCGAAATACTAGAGACACTAGGCTATCATATGGTGAAAACCTGAAGTCTCTATCTCACATGGTCTTGGAACGGTACCGGGACGTAACAGACGCCATGACTCCAAGACAGAATTATCATAGCTAATACGCGCTATGCTAGCTCTCGCGCGTAAAAACAGCCGCTGCAGGCCGTGCAGAAAATGTCACCCTGCTGTCCGATATTCACTGGCTTGTGCGGTCTGCTTTTTGTGGAGCCCCTGTTCGGCCAAATAAAGGCAAAAGTAAAAGGTAAAGGTCGTCAATTTGTATAGCGCATCGTCGCAAACACGCCTCTAATGCGCTTTCGTCACTAACCAGAGCCGCCTGCCACACGGCCACCGTGTGCAGCCTGCAGACCCAGGCTGGCGCAGCGGCCGGCTAGGCAACCCCAGTCAGCTGTACCAAGGTCCCCACATTCCGTAACCCATGTAAATGAGTTACTACTCATTTTACCGTCCCATGAAGGGTAGAAGGCTGAGTCGACCAAATGTGCTGAACATGCTTAAATCTGCTACTGCAAGTGAGTAAGAAGAGTGTATATTTATATAGCGAATAGTCAAAAATGTGTAATGCGTTTAGTATATTTTGTCGCCAATATTTTGCAAAAAAGTGTGTATTTAGCTGGAGTCCGAAAATGTCCTGACTCAGTTCTGGGTCACGAGAACTATCCCTGTCATGCAGCGGGTCGGTCCCGCAACAGCAAAGCGCTGACGACCGAAATTGTTCGGATCAGCTTGTGCTGACTGGCAGAGCGCCGATGTTAACGACCAGTGACGTCTGCTTTTAGCGTCACAACATACTTATTGCAGCAACATAACAGAACTCGATACAGTTACACCAGAAGTCTTTCTTGAGCCTTTAAAACTACATCTAACTGCTTTATATCAAATTTACGAGTTTCACAGAGTAAATGTCACTAAAAAGACAGAAAGAGAATCAGAGAGAGAGAGAGAGGTAAAAACACGTTTGCCCGTAACAAACACAATACAAACGGAAACAGAAATATCTGACGAAAAGTGGACTAACGCGACAAAAAAGTTTGGACGTAGGCAGAGCTAGTTAACAAATGTGACATTACTTTAGCATCAACACTACTGCCTAAAGCATTTGTCACGCCATATCGCAAAGAGCCACTGTCACTACAGAAGATAGTTCCAGACGGTCGGTCCAACTGTCGGGAATGTGATACGCATTTGTCATTTATTGCTATTTTTGCGTATATTTCACCTATTTGCCGAGAAGCCCCCCTTGTGCAGATTTACATGAAATTTTGCATGAGGGGTCATCTCGCCGACGTAATCAACCGTGCCAAATTTTATCTCAATCAGATCAGGGGTTTTGATTCTGTGGGGGGGTCGAATTTTTGGTTTTTCCATAAGAAAGAGAAGTCGCCGTTAACACAGGGCTTGAACTACCGTTCAGCCTGTGATGAAGAGTATGAATATGAGGTGCAGTGGCGTATTTAGGGGGAGGGCCACGGTGCGATGCCCCCCCTTTTGGCCGGACCATGAAAATTTTTTACAGGCGACTTTATATGAAAATGTGCGTTTTTTGCCATTTTCCAGCAAGAATTGCAAAGTTCAGCAATGTTTGATGGTCTCTTGCGTTTCCAAATTTCAGAAAAGTGGGCGAATTTGCGGCTTCCATTGAACATTCAGAAGCAAAAAGTGTTTCAGCTTCAGGGGGGCTTCGCCCCCTGACCTCCCGACCAGGGGATCTGCCCCTGGACACCGCTGGGGGCGGCCCCGTTATAGGCTCGCGCTCCGCGCGCTCGCCATGCCCCCCTTTGCCAAATCCTAAATACGCCACTGACGAGGTGTGTGCTATAGACGTCGATGAGTGCTACTTGGGAACGGCAAACTGCGATGGCGAAGACGACGTCTGCGTCAACACTCGCGGCGGATACAAGTGTCAGACGGTCACGTGTCCACGCGGATTCATCAAGTCACCGATCATTGGCAATCGCAGCAAGTCTGTCTGTCCACCTGTAGATATTCTTTTGTTTATTTTAAAAACGCAACTACGTTCCAGTGTTTTAAACCAGCCCACAACTCACTGGTAGGGACCAACCGAATTTACGGGAAAAATGCATGATTTCACGGCAGAATTTTTAAAATGTGTCAAATTTCACGGAAAATTCACGGGCCCCACAGACGTTATTTCGAGGTGCTGCGCTATTCACTGGGCACTTCATAACCGAAGCAAAACTTGCAATCTTTTTGCTGTAATGTCAACGGACGGTTCTTAAATGAGTCGGCAGGTTCTTTTCGCATTACTAACAGTGTAAAATGAAGCTATCTGAGCCCGTGCTTACTTCGAGCTGCCAGTAATATTGTTTTTGGTTGTTTTGCGGCATAGATGTGATAAACGTCAAAGAAATTATAATAAACGTTAATGAACGCATTTATTAGGAGAAAGATTGTAAACGTTTGTAAACTAAAAGTAAACGTACACGGAGCGTAAGTTTGAATATTAGGCCTATTATTTGGATAATTCCAAATTCCAATAAAAGTTTTTTCATTGTCAAAGAATGTCTTACTCCAGTTCTGTGACAACCGTTTTAAAAAAGTGCCCAGAATTCACTCACTTTAATCTTATAGCTACGTGAAAACTAAGTTGAGTTGAGTTAGCACCGTGACCCAATGAACTCTATCAGTGATCGAATGCAATGCACTATGGCTTGGCTTCCCGTCATAATTCTGCTTCGTTTCGCTCATGTGATTTTTATTGAGATAAACGTTGACAAAATAATAAACGCGTTTACAAAGATTTTTTTTTGTAGACGTTGTAAACGTTCATCACATCTATGTTTTGCGGTGTTGTAGCAACATAAAATGCCAGCGCAAGACGTTTCTGTGTCCTCAAGGCGACGCCGAGTGTCTCTATGCTCCGTTGTCATACTCGACAAACTTCATCACGTTCCCGAGTCGCATTCACACCCCCGCCGACCTGTTCACGATGCGCGGACCTCTGTCTCCGTACCGTCGTTTGGCATTCGACCTCAAACTAATCACAGCCAAGGACCCCCGAACCGGCCAACAGCGTATCAGCCGATCACACTTCGCCGTCAAACAGGCAGTTCCATCATCATCATAATCGTGTTTCAAAAAACAATCAAAATTGTTTCTGTCAAAACGTTGTTGAAATGTTCACCAAATTCAATAATTTTTGGCACCAAGGTGGCCAAGACAATAGAATTATGCAAGGCGCACCGACATTCTACTTCACCTAATTTATGTCAACGCACTACCGTGTGAAACACAGATGCTCCAAATTGTTACACTATGCGGTGATTATTTATATCAGATTGCTCACCTTTGCATCATCAGTTTGACAGAGGGCGCCACGTGATTTAATAATTTTGTGGTATTAACCCACTACTGCATAGCGTCCTTGCAGCGCTCCCCCAGGCCCCTAGCTGGATTTAAAGGGAGCCTACTTCTAAGAGGAGGGGAGGGCAGGAAAGGGGAAAAAAGAGGGGAAAAGGGAAAACGGAAGGAGAAGGAAAGGACTATGGCAACGCAACGTTCGCGGGGCTACCTGCTCGCCAACTCTGTCGGCTGCAGTCCGTCCTTCACGCCGCTGCTTGGATTGTACCCCATGCCCGGAAGTTCGATCACGTGACACCACTACTCCGTGAACTCCATTGGCTTCGGATTCCGGAACGGATCACCTTCAAGCTGTCGTGCCTCGTCTTCCGGTCTCTCAACGGCACAGCACCTGTGTACCTCGCCGACAGCATCAACCGCGCAACTGACGTCACCACGAGGCGGAGTCTGCGTTCCAGCTCATCAACG
>Ga0209367_1003628_pt1:0-10000 | contig 21053 bp, 11 predicted proteins | sample WorMetLIZISLAND2_FD_187412 | JGI IMG/M metagenome (GOLD analysis project Ga0209367, IMG submission 187412) | Marine gutless worms symbiont microbial communities from Max Planck institute for Marine Microbiology, Germany - Olavius geniculatus... ...
GGGGAGGTCGGGGCAGTCGGAAAACTGGACCATTAAGTGGTCGTCATTCACCAGATGTCGCCACGAGGCTGAGCGAACAGTGAACTGACAAACTTGCAGAATCAGCGGGGAAATTAGACCCGGCAACTCGACCCTCGCCCCTCAGGCTGCCCCTGGGGGCAGATGGGGGGGCACATACCAAGGACTCAAACGCCATGGTCGGGGTCCGCAACTATGCAACAGGGAAGGCACTAGAGGGGGCTGACAGACAGACAGACAGACTTTCCGCCCATTATAGTGAGATTGAACTCATCTTATGCATTCTTTACACTGATAACCATCATTAGTTTTTTCAGCAGCTGACTGATTGCTGGATGTGTCCTGGATCAGCCCAACAGTTGATTGGCATGCATTTCAGCTGGTCACTGTCTGAAATTTTCGGACCATGCCATCTGTTGCAAACTTGCAATGCCTCTGCACCCAATAATCCACCTAGGATTTAGATCCAGACTACTTGGTGACCAGTTTTCAAGTTCAGTGAACTCGGGCATGTGGAAGCACACCCAGCACAGGCCAAAAACAACAATGATATCACTATTGATGCTACTATGTTTGCCAATATTATTTAAAGATGGCTTCAAAACTAACTACTATAACCGTCTTTTTCCTGCAGTATTTTCTGCACAAAATGTGACTATTTTACTGCATGACGAATGAAAATTGAGTTAATTTCATGTTTTGCTGCCAAACTGAGAATAATTTCATTGACCGTGGTGATTGTTTGCGCTGGATGGTCAGAGACCAAGGTGAAGGTTTGCGATCGTTCTGGTGTTGACCTGGTGAACAATCTGTTGAAGCTTCAGGATAATGTTGAGAAACCCATCTCACCCAGAGCATTTGTTCGCAGGTCAGCGTTACTTCTACTGCCACAGCAACTATGACAACAACAACAACGACAACAACTACTACTACTACTACTGTTGCTGTTACTTTGGCTGTTACTGCTACTGCTGACTTGTTGGCTGTATATAACATCTACAGTGGGCTTAAATTTTTCTTTATTGGCCAAACCAATAAACTTAGCATCGATTAACTTAACTGAATATTCTTTAGGAATGTTGTGGCTTAAAGGTTGTGGTATTATCGCTTGTTAGATCATTTTTCCTTTCTGCATGTGACCAATAGCTGCTAGAAACTTATGGCCAATTGGAGACTGGCTATTGATAATGTGTCAGTAGGCAAAACGATTTGCTGCATTTTTGGGCATGGCTTGATGGTGTAATGGTTACCTAGGATATCAGACTTGTGATCATGATTCATGAGGTCATTTTTTTAGCTCACAGTCGGGTCAGTGTCAGGTGGTTAGTACTTGGATGGTTGACTGTCTACAAACAGGTAAACTCAGTATATGACCAGTTACACCAAAGTCAACTTTATGGGGTAGTTAAATCGAGTATCAGTTCATCTAGCTGGAGTTATGGAGAGGCACATTAACCTGTAAATCAGGTCAAACAGTGTGATCATTTGCATATGGCAGGTGACGCTCTTTATCCCTGAGATGGGTTTCGATGAAGAGCTATACCGTCTAATCATAACTATTCTCATATAGGCCATAAGCATTGAAGAGCTAATGTTCTAGAAGTGGTTTGGGCTGTGCAGTTTGCCGAAGCCGGTGCAGCGCCGTGTCAAGGCTTTGAAAAAACTTCAGCGTGATTACTTTGACATCGAGGTGAAGTTCTACGAAGAACTGCATCAGCTGGAACACAAATACGAAAATCTCTACACCTCGTTCTATGACAAGGTAACAGTTGATTTTTGATATAGGAGAACTAAACCCTAAATACAACAGGTTCTAAAATTAAAACATAATATTTCTGTTTAATAAATGTTAGCAACATTAATAAAAGTTGTAAAAGATTTCAGATGAAATTGATGTTGGAGGATAAAAGTGGCATAGTGGGGCATGGCGCCATCTGACGGTCTTGGGACTACACTAAACAGGTAGTTTCTTTGCCCATATGACATCGGCCCACTAGTGGCCCATAACCTTCACTGTTTGATGTCCATCACTTATATTAGCAGATTGTGGATAATTCACTGGCAGCTTCATCCCATGTCTGTTTTCATCCATGTTTTCTTTGACAGAATTTGGATGCAGCTTGGTAGTGTAGCGGTAGCGTGCCGAACTTGTAACCCCGAGGTTGCAGGTTTGACTCTGAGTTGGAGCACTGCTAGCAAGTTGGGCAAGTTGTTCACACACATGTGCCTCTGTCTCCAAGCAGTAGGCCTATAATTTGGTACCGGCCAAAGGGCGGTGATGCTCTGTGGCTGGGAAGGTAACTATAGGTCTGGCGTCACACTGGCCATGCATCACGGAGACTCAAGTGGTTTATCCACCTATGGGCTCAACGGCCAACGTATGTGAGATGAGCACCCCACCTATGCTTCTGATGGGGCACGGCCTGGTTTGCCTTTGATTTGCTATCAGAAATTTAGTCCAAATTAAGCTAAATTAATTAATTGAAATGATTCACTACTGCAGTGCAATTGGGTGCAGAAATTCATATGGAAAAATAACGCTGTTTGGTGTAGTCCCAAGATCGTCAGATGATGCTACATCCATTATCATTTTTATTATATTGAAAAGTTCATTTATAAAAACTCTTTGATCACTTTCATTAACATCAATAAAGTTTACTAAATATATACTTAATTTTAAGCCATAATGTGATCAGGGTTTTACCATTTAGTTCCTTTTTAAATTAGAGTGAACATGCTGTTTTTGAATTTTGTCCATATTCAAAAGTTTTTAAATTTGTATTATTCTAGTGTTGATTAAATGAGCAAATTTTACTGCCACCTGGTGAATTGCAGTTATCTTTTTTTTTGTAAGTTGGAAGCAATTGCATGTTTCGGCTAGGTTTTACTTACAAGTGTTCTTTTTTCTTCAGTGTCAGGCCTTAGGCTGCGTTCACAGAGTACGAGTCCGGGTTTCTGTTTACAGCTCGTAGAAGCTTCGTACGTATGAGTGGAGCGTTCACGGTCACTTGTACAAGCACATAACTAAACGCGTGTCAGCCATATTGAATTAAATCGAATGGAGGAAATGCTTCGCGAATAAAAAACAATATTTCATCACATCGCTAATGATTTTACCAACCGCGCATCTCTAATGATGAATAATTTTACAGTGACGTCCGTTCTGATGTCAGATACGTGCCATAGCTTTTGTACATTATATTAGTGTTATTTACGGGTAGTTTACTTCGCACTGGTTGGATAAAAACATGACCTGCACAGAAACTACTCATGCGAGTGAAATTTACAGGTTACCCGTACTCGTATGTATGTGAACGGCAGCCATTGAAATACACGCAAACTCGTGTGTGCCAAACTCGTACATGGGGTACCCGTACAGTGTCGGAGTCGTACTCGTGTTTATGTGAAAGCAGCCTTACCTGATGCAGTGTGTCACTGGACCTGCTAGATGGCAGGTTGAACGGTTTAGGCAGGATGTGCAACTGACAGACAGACCGCTCTACGGAGAAATATGTAAGAATAGGCAGAATTGCTTGCACTCTATAAGTAGTGATTTTAACGTGCTGCATCAGTTTTAAGACTGAACAGCTTGTTGTGTGCAGAGATACAAGATTGTGTCGGCTGAAGTGGAGCCTGATGATGATGAATGTGACTGGCCTAGCGACCATGAAGACAGTCTTTCTGTGAGTACACTTACACTACTACTACTACACTGTGAGCCATAAAAACCCACCAATTTTTTACCATAACTTGTAGTAGAGTTATCCAATTTTAATAATTTTTGATACACATATTTCTGACACAACTGGCCATCAAATGGCTTTTCAGTTTCCCACCTCACCTGATGTCTGCTTTTGCACTACCTGGGAAAAACAGAACAGACAAAATGTGCATTAAAATCAATAAAAAACTTTATAAAATTTTATTTTTCCGGATATGTGGCCACCAACAGCCAATCAATTACAGGGTTTGACTGTTGTGTAACAGTACATCTATTAAATAGACCTAATATTCAGGAATATTTATGAATTCAAGAAGTGACTGGTGAAGACTGGATGGTCTGGAGCAGAGCATTATCAATGCTGCTATCAACGAATGGAGAAAGTGTCTCCGAGCTGAGCCCATGTTCATGGGCCAACATTTCAAACATTTTTGTAGGCCAGTGTTTTTCAACCTTTTTGTTGCCGCAGAACCCTGAACAAGCGTGGAGGTCACTCACGGAACCCCATGCATTGATCTGTGCGTCCAACGACGTATGCGAAGTTGAAGCTACAGGGTGTCTACGGACTCATTTCCCTGGCCAGCTGCGGAACCCTTGGCAGATGCTCGCGGAACCCCGGTTGAAAAACACTGTTGTAGGCAGTCAAAAATAGGCAGTTAGATAAACTATTAGCTTAAACGATGAAAATATGGACAAATGTGTGTTTTGTGTCTTGTTTTGATTAAGCAGTAATACTAAAGTGGTTAAAAATGCAATATTTTGTTTGTTTTCTTTCCCCAGGTAGTGCAAAAACAGACAGTGGGTGAGGTGGGAAACTAAACAGTCATTTGATGGCCAGTTGTATCAGGAATATTCTTACTGAAATGTATTGCAATTGGATCACTTTTCTTCAAGATATGATGAAAAAAAATTGGTGTGTTTTTTATCCCTTGCAGTGTACTACGGCTGCTATGACTAGTACCACGACTGACTACGACTACATTCACTATGACCATGATTGACCAAGTCAATTGGATTGGCATCTTTTAGTTTTTGTTTTGAGTATCACTTCAGGTTATTTGCAGGCAACCTTGGACAAGTTGAAAGCCTACCGTAGAAGCCTTGGATTACTTTTAACGAGTTTTTGTTGCTCATTCCGCATGTAATAAAAATTGCCGAAAATTTCTGCATTGTCGCTGAAACAGGAATTTGGTTAGTTCCATTTCTGTGCTGCTGCCGCTGCTGCTGCTCCTATACTGTTGCTACTATTACTACATTGTGTCTCAAAAAAACGTCCCGAACGTTTTTGATTGTAACTTGAAGAAGGATTATCATATTTCAATAATTTTTGGTATGAATATTTCTGAGATGACTAGCCATGAAATGACCATTTAATTTTTTGCCTCACTCAACGTCTGTTCCAGCAGTACCTGGGGAAAGCAAAACCGAAAAAAATATTTTATTTTTACCCAAAATTATTACTTTATCTAGATAATGCAAAGAAACACATTTTGTTTATATTTTTGACACTTTGGCTGACACTTTATCCAATTGTTTCATTTTTCAATTGTCGGTAGTAAAATTGCTCAAAATGTTGGCCGGTATGGATAGAATTTTAGTTATATCATTGATAGAATTTGGGGAATTCACTAATAAGGCATCGGGATTTGGTCATGAGTAAGATGCAGATCTTCAAAAAAATATTATATTTTCATGACTGTTCGCTATCTCATCTGCCACCGAGCGAAAGAGTGCAAGCAGTGACCGAGATAATGAAGTGTATTGCAATTGGCTAGCTGCCATCACGTGGTATCTAGTCAAATAGAACTCTGCCCTACACAGGCCCATTTTGGAACAGAGGCACGGAGATGCTTTTTCCATTCCCGACAGCGGTATTGATAATGTTCTGCTGCAGACTAATCCAGATTTCACCATCAGTTGCTTCTTGAATTCATGAACATTTTTGAACGTCATCTGGACACATTGCTGCATAACAGTCGAACATTTTAATCAACTGTCTGTTGGGGCCACATGTCTGGACAGACATAATTAATCAACTTTTTTTCACTCATTTTAACAGGTATTTTGCTTGCTCAGATTTCCCTAGGTAGTGCTAAAGCGAACGTTGGGTGAGGTGGGAACTTAGACAGTCGTTTAATAGCCAGTTGTGTCAGAAATATTTGTGCCAAAAATTATTAAACTATGATAATCATTCTTTAAATTATGATCATTAATGTCAGGGATGTTTTTTCAGGTTATTTTGTATATTTTTATGCATATTTTGCTTTGTCTTTTTTTCCTATGTAGTGCAGAAGGAGATATTGTGTGAGGTATGAAGTTAAATGGTCATTTTATGGCAAGTTGTGTCAGGAATACTTACTTACTTACTTAATAAGGAATAAGCACACTCAAAATTAAAGAATCTGATTATTATTGTTCAAGTTAGAAAGAAAAATGTTGGGGATGTTTTTTTGAGACACAGTGTACAACTCATATTACTTAGTGGCGTTGTGGTTGGGGGAAAAGGCTTTTGACAGCCAAAAATTCAGGGGGGGCAATTGCTCGCCCTCTAAATTTTTTGGCCGTTGGAAATTTTTTAAATCTGAAAATTGTCCTCCAAAAGCACTCGTTTTCTGGAAATTTAGAGGCATAATCAAAATTTTGAGCACCCATAATCACCATCAAAAATTTTTCAATTCTTGTCAGAATTATGCCGGAAATTCACAGTGTCTCAAAATTGCAACATTTTTTGTTCCGTTTACTTTTTTAACCCACGATGCTGGCAGTACTACAACTACTACTGATGCTGCTGCTGCTGCAGCTACTACTGGTGATGTGGTTGTTGTGAATGTTTATCATTGGCATGTGATGATGACATAGGAGAATCTGCAGGATAAGCTCAAGTGTGATGCTTCGACTGAGGATGAGAAAGCTCCGTCTGCAGACACCAAAGATCAGTCAGGTATCGGAGTAAATTGGTGATCTCATGACAACTCACGGTCGCCACAAACGTGGAAAACTTAAAATGAAAAGGGCATTTTCGAACTTGGGGAATTATAAGGGAATTCTGTGCAATCTTGGGGAAATATTGTACTAACCGAAATAGTTTTTGTTTGTCATTCAAATATTTGTTTGAAACAGCTGTTGGCTGGGTAAACAGGATCATTGTGATTTAAGGGAGTAGCGACCGGAGTACGGTCTTGGTAGTTGCAATTTCATATGGAATGACCCTTAATGAAGGTTATTATGACAATTATTTTCTTTTGCAGTAACTTACGGAACTTGTTAAGTAGGCGGCTGTGGAGAACTCGGTGAATTTTTTTCTTCTACTTTGTAGCTACCCTGTAACAAACAGTGCACTGATGTAAATAAGTTTGAGACACCTGGGGACTGGGGCAGATACCAAAAACCCACCAGGTTCTTTTTGGGAAAACCCAACTTAGGTCCGGTTTTTCCATCGCCAATCAAATCAAATTTGATCTCCTATTTACTGATCTTCGATTAACTTGATGTTCAGAATTGATCGTCGATCAACTGTGTTTCGTTTTTCCATGCATCTTCGATCTCCAATTACGTGATCGGCGATTAGCTGATCCTTCCGAAGCAACTGATGGACAGGCTTCAGTCTGTGCACGGCTGATCTTCAAAGCTTGCCATTGGGACCACATTCAGCCGTTACTGCGCAGATTACACTGGCTTCAGATGCCAGAACGTATTTCGTTTCGGCTGGCAGTGCTAGTGTATCGCTGCCTCCACAGCTCTGCACCTGGCTACCTGGCCTCAGATCTTCAGCGCGTGTCACACATCAATGCACGTCGACGACTGCACTCTTTGACTACATCAGCGCTGGTCGTTCCGCGCACTGTGCGTTCTACCATTGGCGACCGCACTTTTCCAGCGACTGCTGCATCAGTCTGGAACAGTCTGCCGGAGTCGGTCCGGTCGTCTCCGTCGTTGCAAGTTTTCCGCAGCAGACTGAAAACCGAACTTTTTGCCCGGTCTTACAGACATGACTAACAACGTCTCATTGCACTGACTGCTGTTACGTGACTTCACTGTTTAGGCTTATTGTTACATGTCCTTGTGGTCTTAGGACTTACGCCACGCTAAAGTTAATTCGTCCTTCATCATCATTATCATCGTCAACTGAGCCTACTTTATGCCAATCTGATTGGCTGACAGTGACCTCAATTTGCGGTGTTGTGCTAATGGGCATGCGCTGCGAGTGGACGCCCTAAGCAGTTAACGTCGTCATAGCATCAATATCAACGATACCGTCTATATATCGTCTGCTGTCAAAAATATGTTCTATCGCAAATCAATATGGGAACGTCTATCTATTATATTTCTGCACAAAATACTATGCACAGTATGAATTGATGGGTAGTGATTGATCGCCATGCCTGAAACTTTGTTTTAATGCGTGAATTGTCGTTCTGACTGGCAAAGTGAAGAGATGTTTCTGGTGCGAATAAGCAACGAACTGCAGATCGCTAAGTTTAATCGTCAATTATCTGATTTGATCCGCCAATATTCGTCCATCAACTTGATGGGAGATTTGATGGACGATCAGTCGCTAATTGGCGATGGAAAAACGGTTATTGAGATGATCTCAGATCAAGTACTGAAGTTGATCGGAGATCAATTTGATCGGCCATCAAATGTGTATGGAAAAACGGGACCTTAAACTCGCTAAAAAACCATCTAGAACATATGGCAAACTTTATTCAGTTTTAGTTTCATGTTGCACAATGAAACATTTTATTATGGCTAACTTTTTGAAACATTTAAAACTACAACTTTGCAAATATTAGTATATCCCAGGTTATGGGGACCAAACACAAATTCGTAGGAATTGAGCAAATAAAAATCCATAGAAATACTAAAACCCACCAAGTTGGGCATTAACTGATTTAACGTAAAAAAACCTCGAATCCCAGAAAATCCACTGGATTGGGCTTTTTAAAACCTGGGTTTTTTGCAGCTCTTGATGTAAGCAATATTCCACTTCACGGCGTTGAATTGCGCACTGCATTGTGGTATTGTAGTTCGGTTGAGTATTAGGTGTGCATGTTTGATAGTGCAAGCATTCATCAAGCTCGCTTGATGAGCTGACTGTGTTGTCTTTTAATTGGTGTAATATCGCAATCATTCATGAAGCTGGCTCAACGAGCTTTCGTCATGCATTCTTTGTGCTTGTCGTGCGCTTTTTGAGCCATGTCATTGAGCCAGCTTCATTGTGTACCTTCCTTACCTTATCTTACCTTTGGGGTAGGCAGGCTGTCGTATCATTTCGGCCCAATGCGCATCCCTGAATGTAACCGTTTACGAGATTACAGGACATCTTACTATAATGCATGGAAAGTCTGTTTGTCTGTCTGTCAGCCCTTTCTAGTGCCTTCCCTTTTGCACAGTTGCGAACCCCAACCACGGCGTTAGAGTCCTTGGGCCTTAGGTACGTACTGTCACTTTGCCCCCCACGGGCAGCTTGAGGGGGTGGGGGTTGAGTTGCCAGGTCTTCTTTCTCCGCTGATTCTGCCAAGCCAGTCAGCTTAGCGCACGATTTCGTAGCATGGTGGAAAACTCCCACCCATTGCGCGGTGCACTTCTAGTGGCTATAAAGCTGTGTACGGCTGTGAAGCCATATATGGCTGTAAAGCTGACATCGGCATGAAAGTGAAAGATGAACCAGTACATGACCACTGGTAGTGTGTAGAACTTCTGCCCTGACAAATTCTGGTTGCAACTTTGTTGGCTCTTATCCTACGTAGTCTAAAAATCTTTCAGCTTTTTGGAGCATTAAGCCGCATTACCACATTTAGTTAGACGAACGCGGTGGGGTTTAATCATGTAAATAGGGTATTGGGTAATATTTTTTTGGTGTGCAGACGCTGCTGTGGAACAGCAGAAAGGAGTGCCCGACTTCTGGCTGCATATCTTGAAGAACATGGACATCGTGGCGCTGATGATACAGGAGTATGATGAGGCCATTCTGAAGCATCTTATTGATGTCCGCATGAAGACTTCGCTCGAGGAGCCTGTGGTCAGAGTCGCATTCATGTCTTTCTTCAACAGTTAGGTTCATAGTTCGAGTTTTTGGTTGAGTTGTGTTAACCGTTAACTGACAGATATGCATGATTCGCATCCTGGTATCGTCAACCATTGTTTAGAATGCCCAACAACTTAACTAACTGCGATTAACTGCTTGCGAACTGGCGAAAAAGTTGCATTTTTACACTTATTATGAACTATATGGTACAGTACAGCGACTTTACCTCGTGC
>Ga0209367_1003628_pt1:15000-21053 | contig 21053 bp, 11 predicted proteins | sample WorMetLIZISLAND2_FD_187412 | JGI IMG/M metagenome (GOLD analysis project Ga0209367, IMG submission 187412) | Marine gutless worms symbiont microbial communities from Max Planck institute for Marine Microbiology, Germany - Olavius geniculatus... ...
TTTGAGTTGATTTTCATTCAGCATACAGTGAAATATCAACAAGCATTAACATACGTTGAGTTTAGATGAAATTCGACATAAGCAGTTGCCCAGCTTTTGCATTCATAACCGTCATCAGTTCTTTTAGGCAGCTGATCGATCGCTGGAGTCAATGTGTTCAGGATCAGCTGAGCGCAGCATTCGATTAGCACACGTTTTAGCTAGTCAGTTACTGAAATTTTGTGACCATGCTCTCTGTTGCAATGCCCCCACACTGAATAATTTGCAAAATTTAAATCTGGACTTTTTGGCAGTGAGTTTTTGAGTTCAGTGAACTCGGGCACATGGGAGTGCAGACAAATGCCTAATTTCACGGGTAATGAAGATTTATGCAAATTAGGCAAAGAATATTTAAATGATTTGATATGCAAGTTCGGCGCTTTTTGTCTACAACATTCTAAAAATTTTGACATATTACATGCCTTTCTAGGGGTAACCATCACTGAGTTATCAATGCTCAAACAGGTCCGGTTTTTTTTGGCCCACCCTGTAGGATATCGGTGGACCATTCAGCATCACATTCAGCATATGATCGTTCAGCATATGTTGCTGTGTAATAGTAGTAGTAGTATTAGTTGAACTTTTGTTGTTCTTTGTAGCTGGCGAACAGTTTTTACACCGAACATTTGTCAGTGAAACTAGGGTTGGGTTCTTGCTAACACATTAGGAAGAAATATATGTGTTAACCTTAAAAAGATATCAGTGCTATAATTTTTTTAACGTTAGAATCACAGTTTAGTTACTTTGAAAACTGTACTTTTTCCAGTTTAACTCTTACGATTATTGCTTTATAATAAAATTTGCCGGATATATTGCATGTATCCTGCTCTGCAAGTATTGAGATTTGGTGAGAAAATCTGCTGCATTTCCGGAGATGTAGAATTTTTTCTGCGGGGTTGTTTTCATTGATGCATCCTATAGTACGATGAGTCTCTGGAGGTGATGTCGAATGATTTTGAGATTGCGCGATGTCTTCATAAGATGGTCATTCCAAGGGCAGTCCTCTACTTTACTGGCGAGGCATTTGACTACATCGTCACCTTGAAGAAACTGAGATCAAATTCAGTCTTAACTTTGGTCTACGATGACCAAACTTTGATTTTTGACTTAGAAGTATATGTACACCGTGTCTCAGCAAAGAAACTCCTGTGTTATTTTTTAACAACTCCGGGAAACATCGGCCGATTTTAATAATTTTTGCGAGAAGAACCTTTACGCACATTAGTGATGATTCGATATATCGTTTTTGTATTGTATCGTCGAAAAAATATCGATTTTTTTGATATATCGCCATGTCTTTTATTTATCACAATATTTTCGATATATTGCCATATTTCTGCACCAGAGGTTTATATTTTTGTTACTGCATTACCAAAGTAATGAGAATAAACGGAGAAAATGACAAGCTGACTGAAGAAAACTAGCTATAGTGTCATAATTTAACGATGCTTACGACAGTATAGTTAATTTTTAAGTTCACTGACACATTTTAGTCTCTACGTAAAGCAAACTGCCTTGCTGAACGTTTGCATCTTGTTCTTGTGCTTGCATAAGATTTACATACTTATCATTTTAAAAATATTGATATTTATATCACGATATTTTCAAAATATCGATATCATATCGAAATCGAAATCCTGATATCGAGTTATTGCTAACACACATGACTCTGGTTTGCCCACCTCACCCAATACTGTATGCAGAAGACATATTAAGGCCGCTTACAACAGAGTTAAAGACAGCTAAAAGGTTACAGTGTATGAAGGTTTTGTAAACTATTTTCACAGAAAAATTGGACATGCAATGGACTTAACTACTTGATTTCAAACACTTGCAAATATGGGACTGCGGAAAGAGTTTCAATTTTTCGCTGGAAATACTTTAAGAAACATTTTTGAACTGTTGCCTTTTAGCTCCTTTCAACTCCTTATCAACTGTTTGCCGTCCACTGCAGTAAACACCATCTTAGAACAGCAACTAGGGCAACACAAAGTTGAAATGGATATGAGAGATGTTAAATAAGTAACAGGTTTTCAATTATTTATCTGTCTCGTCAATGATTTTCTGAGCCGATACGTGCACCACCCAGTATGAGTTTATTGTTGCAAATGGCCGAACTACAACTTCTGTTTTTCAGAAACTAGTGCAGTGACAGTATTAAGGTTAGATGGGCAAAATTATAGTCATTCACACGAAGTTAGTTCACCCAGAAGCGATAGCTTTTGGAGCGGGCTTATGTTTTGCTGCAGATGTTTCATTCTTTTTTGTCAATGCGAGATCTCATAGATACGTCGGCCGACTGGCGTGAAATTTTGCACAGTGATCTGTATTAGACCAAATTTTATAATGCCAGTCCACAATTTAGGGGAGCCCACCCCAACAAAATTTTAGGGGCCAAAAACCTGCAAAATTTGGCCCGATTTCGGACGACTTCAAACTTTGGGGCAAATATCTCCGGAACAGACGAAGATATTCAAAATCGGTCTTGCATTCGGTGAAAAAAGTCTCGTGAACTTTGGTCCAATATATATAGAGATCTCAATGCGGAATCATACTCGCCCAAATCGACTTTTTCGGGAGACCATATTTCGGCCCCTAACTGGTGCTGCACTCCCAAATATTTGCATGCGCGAGAGAATAACCAAGTCTTGCTAGCGCACCCCCCACTGGGGCAGTGGGGACATGGGTCCCCCTTACAATTTTTTTCAAAGGGGTGTCCAAAATTGGCTTAAATTTCAGCAAGTACACTCCTATAACTTTGGCGGTAGTGGGAGTAGTTCCACGATACTTTGCCACATGATGGTCCTTAAGGTGGGCATGATCAATTATGTACAAATTTTGGGGCCTGCACCCCAGAAATTTGGGAGGGCCAAAAACTGGAAAGTTTGGCCCAGTTTCTGACAACTTTTGAGTTTGACTGCGAATATCTTAGAAACCGATTCCAATGTCGAAAATAAGAAACAAACTTGATTGAGGGCGATCTTTGCTAAGTTCGGCAAAAAAATGGCGAACTTTGGTCCACTAACAACAAATTTGCATGCACGGATGTTTGGCCCGCCCTAAGTCGACAATGCGTGTTCTGCGTATACTAGTGCATTTGACTGTGGGCCACGTGACTTTGCTACTAGGAAATTCAATTTCAACCCCCTGAATTAACCCCCAATCAGATTTAGGGCGCCTAGCAGACTGACGTTGGGTTTTGCCTCATATTTCTAGTTTTTTTCTGATTTTGTATCCAAAAAATTATTAAAATCGAGCAGTGTTTCGTGAAGTTATTAAAAAATTACTGGCAGACATGGTGTACGTAATACTTAGAGGACTGCCTTAGGTATTCTGCACTATCATTTGTACATCCTGACCATGCTTTCTTTATTTTTAAAACTGCACTTTATTACTTCAAGTAGTTACGATTCATGAATCCAACCAAATATTGTAATGAAATTTGCAGGATATGTTGCATGTATCATCCGCTGTAAGCAGTGAAATTGGGTGGATAAAATCTAATTCGCTAATTCTGCCGATGCACCCTTTTTCCTGTGGTGTTGTTATTGTTGATGCACCCTGTAGAATGAGGAGTCCGAGGAGATGCTATCAAATGACTTTGAGATAGCGCAGTGTCTTCGCGATATGGTCATTCCGAAGGCAGTCCTCTACTTTACTGGCGAGGCACTGGACTACAGCGATGTAAGTGCAGTAATAGTTGTAGTTGTAGGCATCAGTAGCAGCAGTAGTAGTATAATTACCAGACTCCGTAGCTCCACACGGCAAAACTTTATGCTGTTTTTCTGCATCATATTTTCACGACTATACCCAAAAGATGATGCTGCATTCTGATTTCGCTTGTCAGTACCACTGCAAGTGATTTGCCTGGAGTGCCCGCACATTGGCGGTTTTCTTTAGAAGAAAATGCTTGCTATACGAATTGACATTTGACTTGTCCCTAGAATGATTTGTAATGTGTCAAGCGGAACCTTAAACTGTACTCACTCACGTTTTGTTGCTGCCCAAATTTGCAACCCACACATCCTCTACTTTCACCTTCAACTTTTTTATGCAGCAAAAGGTACTGTTTAAATTTCTACTGCTTCACTGTATTAATATATCGGTGCAGTTTGTGCATGATGTTTATGACAGTAAAAATAACAATAACGTATTGAATGTGCTTGTTGTAGTCGGAGGATGATGAGTCAGATGATGAGGTATAAATAATGTTTTTCTTGTTTTTTTTCGTTTTTCATTTACCAGGTGCTATTATTTACTTGCGTGGTCTGGTAGTCTGATGGTAACATGTCGGACTTGTAATCCTGAAGCTCAGAGGCGCAGGTTCGACTCTGCACCAGGACACTGCCAGGTAACGACCTTGGGCAAGTTTTTCACACACATGTGCCTCTGTCACCAAGCAGTATAATCTGGTACCGGCTTCACCGCTAGGACGTAAACAGGCACACCCAACAATACACTGGCCCCGTATCTGTGGTCTCGCAGTGTAAAAACTGGTGTCTGGCTCAGGGCCTTAGAAAATGGAGATCAGCGCCACCCTATGGGCCGTAAGGCTTGGGAAAGACTTTGCGTTTTTTATTATTTACATACACCTTAGGCTCCTCAATTAATTGTTGTAAAATTTGTCATGTATTGTATTCAATTCTGTGTCTATTATTAGTCATACATTATGTAGTAGTACTTAGTGGTTTACATCGAATTGGATAACTTGTTAATTAACCAGTTATTATTATTTCATTGATTATGCCAGGGCAGCATAAACCAGAGATAGGGATAAGAAGACATACTTTTTCCATCCATTATGTGTTCTGCCATTTTAGCCTAATAAGCTTGATTGGTTGATTATATGATTATACACAGTGTTTCATATAAAAGGCACCATGCTTGTTTCTTTTATAACTCAGCCGAATGGGGAACAATTTGCTTGAAATTTTTACCAGATGTAGCTGAAGAAATACAAATTTAAAATATTTCAACAAATTACGGCCGTTAGTTAAATATTCTTTGCCAGACTTGATGTAATGCTGATGTCCTAATATGTCGTGAGTACAAACTGGCTTGTCTCAACTGAATCTGTCAGTTGTTATCCTTCTTTGATGGCAAACTTCATCTTGTTCGCTGATGAAAAATGTTCATCGTATCATCACTAAGCAACATGGGGGCATGAGATCAGGCATCTCGCAATCCAAAAATTCAACCATCCCACAAGTGGTGTGTGCACTGTCTTGCTGGAAGGTGTAAAAGTTAAGCTGTCCTCACAAGCGTGTGAAAGTGATCATTTTGGGCATTTTTCGTGGCTAAAATGTTAAAACATCAACAGTTTGTCATCAATATACCAGATAAAGTTTGCCATCGACACAGGGCAGCTATTCAGCAAGTCTGTCAGCATCGGTTGCGACAAGCCAGTTTGTATTCGCAGCACACTATGATGTCAGCATTACGTCACAACTAGCAAAGAATATTTAACTAACAGCCATATTTTGACCAAATATTTTGAATTAGTATTTCTTCAGCTACATCCAGTACAAATTTTTGTGTAAATTGATCAACATTTGACTGAATTATGAAAGGAAGAAAAAGGGTGCTTTTTATGAAACATTGTGTATTGATTGATTGACTGGTCAATTTTAGTCATTGTATCGTATCAGTTGATTGACATTCTGACTTATTGGTCCACTGAGTAATTAGTTTGGTGATTTGCAGGGCTGGCCTTATGTATGCTTGAGGCATTTTGTCGAAGAGGGCTACAAATTTTAGGGGGCTGTCATTTTGGCAGAACTACATATAAATTAACTTGCTAATTTGAATGACATTGGCTTTCATGTTGCCACTCGTTGCAGTGCTGAGTTGCTGACCAAAGAACTGGAAATGCTGCAGCCAGATGCATTTTGCAAGCATACAATGCAGCCAAATATTATAGCAGCTGAGGCAGAGCCCTAGACCCCGATGGGTGAGCTTACAGCACTCCCCAAACTTTCTAGCTGGTTTTGGGGTGGGGGTGGGACATTTTACAG
>Ga0209367_1003629_pt1 | contig 21049 bp, 15 predicted proteins | sample WorMetLIZISLAND2_FD_187412 | JGI IMG/M metagenome (GOLD analysis project Ga0209367, IMG submission 187412) | Marine gutless worms symbiont microbial communities from Max Planck institute for Marine Microbiology, Germany - Olavius geniculatus... ...
GTGGGACAACCCTGCAGGAGTTAAGCCACGCTGCCCTAGATAGGCAGCGGTGGGCAGCGATAGTAAGAATGGCGTCAGACACCAACGGGCATTGAGCCCACGGTTGTCGATGATGATGATGATGATGTACTGTACACCCCGTCTCAAAAAACTGTGCCAGTGTTATTTTTTAAAATAACAACGTAAAAATTGCCCGATTTTAGTAATTTTTCGCACCTAACACCCTGAAAAAAGTGACGTAAATGACTGTAGTTTTGCCCAACTTACCTTAGTAGTGTTGCTACACTACCTTGTGATATGTAGAAATGGTCGTTTGGCTGTTTACAAGAATAAATTTATACTGGGTAGTGCATGCGTGGGATCATAAATTCATTGTAAGATCACGAAATCATCGAAAAGTTGTTACTTATTTAAGATTAAGCATATCGACACCATCAACAGCGATTGGGCCGCTATGGGTTACGCGGTTATTGAATGTGCTGTTGGCGAGTGGTGTCAGCGTCTGCGTCTACGCGCTTGCGTTCGTGCTGTAGGCGAACACTTTGAGCACATGCCGTAATAAAAATGATGTGACTTGACACCTGTGATTTTTTTTTGAGAAACAATAACTGCCAGTCGTGTTTGTCGCTATTCAGCTAATCATTTCTGGGCCGACGCAAGCGCTAGGAGCCTATAACGAATAGGCCTATGAGTTCATTGTTGTAGACGGCCAAACTACGACTTCTGCAATTTACAAAGTAGTGTAGCAACAGTATTAAAGTGAAGTAAGCGCACATTTACGGCAAGTTTCTTAATGATGCTGCTTGTCAAATGTTATTAAAATTGACGGAGTTATTCAAAAAATAACACTGGCACAGTTTTTCTCTGAAGCGTTGTAATATAGGCCTACGTTTGTGTGAAGCTATGTAACAGTACTGATTTCGGTCTGCTGGGCTATCTGTTTACCAGAGATCGTCTGCGTACTTGGTTTCTTCCACGTTCCAAAAGCTTTAAAAGGGTCTTGATAACAAGAACATACCACATTTTGACTCAGATTATTCTGATACATTTCTAGATTAATCAGCTCACTATAATAACTTACATCTTATAACGTTTTGCATGCATAAGGTTAATTTAACGATATGCGTTATAGCGTAGGCTATAAAAAAAATTTACATTTTACTTACTTACTAAAAATATATATCGCAATTCTAAAAAGTCACCTTACTACAGAATTACTGTTATAGGGCCTAACTGCGCCAAACATTAACCGATTTTGAAGATTCTTTCACTGGCACACATTTCGAAAAAATGCCAAATGCAAAAAAGTATTCATTAAAAATTTACTCGCACATTTTTGTGTGCAAAATGTCATATAATGAAATAGGTTACGGGTGCCAAAATATTAGCGTGCGTCGTAGGCTTGTGCGGTTGAGACAGGTAGACATTTTGAACGCTAAAATGATGATGCTATTGCGATTAATAAGCCTATTTCAGACAGCAATAAACGTGACTGTATAAAACGCTCGTTTATTTTTAAAAATAATTAATGTGATAAATTGAGCTATCTGCTTATTCTTCTGGCATTTAGCTCACAAGCTTTAGGTCCTACATTTCACAAGGTAGTGCAGCAACGATCGAATTGTATATGTGTGTGGTGGGATTTTTAATAATTGCTTCACTGCAAATTTTCCGGAGAGTGTGCCATTGAATAGGCCTAAGTAGTGAAAATGAGAAATTGGTCAATATCTAGTAAAATTAAAGCCATGTTTATAGCGAACAAACTAAACTGCACTGTTACCAGTTGCAAGTTCGTTAATTCTCACTTCAAACTTCAAACGGTTCTAAGCAGTTTGACCTACAGGGATAAGCTTAATGTGGTCTATTTAAACAGAAAGCTTCACGCCAATTCAACTCAGTTCAGTTGCAAATGATTGTCGGAACCACAGTTCAATTGAATGCAATTCGGTGCCGACCGTGCGCCGATTTTTACAAGACATTTACATCCGTACTACAATAGAATCGTCAAACAGTCCGAGAGTGTGCCTAGGTTCCCTCTGGTGAACATGATAAAAATTGTCGAAATTATTTTTTACCGCGCATATCCGGTATTATAATCAGTGCAGCTTTGATAAGAAGTCCAGCTGTCGCTAGTATAGCCGTCCGTACTGGTTGTCATCGACGTTCAAGGTAATCTAAGATCGACGACTTTCATTTCATTTAAAAAGGTGTATGCCACCTCCTACCGTATCTCTCACCGTTTTCGAGACATGGCCAGTTTTTCGTTGAAAAACACCCATTTTTCTCACCCACTTCATTCAACCCCAAATTTGACAATGTTCCCTTAGAATAGATCGCTGAAATTTTGCATGCCCGAGTTTAGCGCACATGGCTAATTACTCGTGTAAAAAGTTTTTTCCCTACGCCCTAAAGCTTAGCCACAATGCCTCCGTTACACGCGGAGAGACAGACGGACAGAGGGTCGACGACAACCAAAAAAACCTTGTGCCTCAGATTCGGCCACTGGCTGACATTACGCACTTTAAATATGCACCTACTTACTTACTTACTTATCATGCCAATAGCTCGACCGTTACTTAAGTACGGTCTGCTAAAATGTCTTTCGTGTTCGCGAAGTCAGGCAAATCGCCCACATAGTGCGTTGATCTAACCGCTCAGTCAACGAAATCATTAAGCAATAAGGTGGCACTGCGTCACTATCAGGATGGGTTTACTTCACGCCGCCACACAGAGCACTTTACTGCAGTAACACGACAAGACATTCTACTAGGCCTACAATGACGTCATGTTGAGACGACAAAAACGACGCTATCGAGAAACTACACTACACAATGTTCGCTGTACTTGTTGTGTCATTGTATAGCTTTAGCACAAGTCGTGCTACGAGCTGCACAACCATCCACAACAGTTTAAAGTGACGAAGTTGACTGACAGCTTTGGAACTGCAGTCTGAAGGCAAACCGTCGACAATATAAAGCAATATAAACAGCAATGTAAACGACTAGTAGGCCTACTGGTTGAAATTCGACAGCGTTCTCGACGGTGCCACGTCGTGAGTAGGCCTACGCGTGAAATAAAAAGTTCGCACAAATATCGCAAACAAATCGCAGACATTCGTGCGACATTCTAAAAAAATTTACACGCTTAACCACCGTCCTAGTTCAGCGTCAGTATGTATGCATTATATTCACTGACAAGCGAAAAACGACAAACTCGCTCCATGTCTCCACACGTGTCTACACGGAGTGAAATTTTTCGAGAAACGTTAACAAAACATTTTTTCATACGTTGTCCAGCGAACGTTATTCTAATACTTGCGCGGAAAAAAACATCATAAAATACGTCAGTGATCGCTGAGTCGTGTTTATCCAAACCAATGTCGTGTATGCGTATCTAATACTTCGTTTACACGACCAAGCAAACATCGAGCTAGCTTGACGAGCTATGGTAATTAGCATGCTAATTAGGAGGGTGGGCGGGTTGTAATTGGAAGGCCTATATAGAAGTGATCAGCTGTAGGCTAAGCCTATAAGCCTACATTTGAGCCAGGGGGCGGGGTTCCATCAGGCCTGCTTGATGTTTGCTCGATGTTTGTTCGATGTCTGCTAGATGTTTGCTCGATCGTGTAAACGTGGTAAATGCCGTGAGTGGTCAAACTCAGACGACGGCGTGACGCGTCTCTGGAATCATCTGCAGGAACAGGTTTGCCTGCACGCCGAAGCTCATCACCAGAAACAGCCAGAAAAAGATGCGATCCGTGAACTTGGCCACCATCCTCCACTCTGCCTCCGAGCGACGGAAGTCGAACGTCTCGAGCGTCGTGGGGACGAGCGGACGACGTTCATAGGATGATGATGAGATCCTCGATGATGGCGGAACGACTCTTGAAGTTGGTCCTCCTCGGTCTGCGTGCTTCAACGAGTCTTTGCGACGCAGTCTGCAGCCGCAACACAGCGATCTTTCTTCACACTCTGCGTCATTGCTGCCGCTGCCTCCGCCGTTCTCTACCACCCCTCCACCACCCAGATGTCGTCCCGGAGACAGCTGCGACACGTCTGTTACCACATCATGCACCGCTAGCATATACGACGTTACTTCGTGCACAGCCAGATCAACTCAGCCTGGCCATCCCTCCGTGGATAGGCGCAATGAGTACTAGCGAAAGATGGGACGTAAACAGACACACTGCGCGATGCACTAGCCCAATATCCATCGTCTTGCAGTGTAAACTGGTGTCTGGCTGACAGCTAAGGAAACGGAGATCAGGCTCGCCGGGAAGGACTTTACGTTTACTTTACTTCGTGCACAGCTGGGACACATCTGAACGGGAGGGCCACGGTTGCACGGTGGTGCTTCGGCCGGGGCGCTCGATGATCGGCGGCAGCGTGTAGGCTTGACCGCGTCTGTCATAGTGTGTCGCGGTCGTGGTGGTGTCTGTGTTGTGCCCGGGGAGGTAATGTGCGGGATAAAAGTGCGACGCCAGCCGCACTGTCCACTCCGGGCAGCGTTGTGGCGCGTCCTTCTTGGCGTAGATGTTCGTCACTATGACCGCCATCACCAGAGCGATCGACACCATAATCATCGTCGACGCAAAAAACATTCCTGTCAGTCAACATTGCGGCGTTAAAATACACACAGAAACTGAATCGTTTGCCACATTAAAAAAGGCTAAATATTATCCTACTTTATGCATAACATTTAGATTTATTACTAAAACATAAACCATGACTATAATGCTTCCCGTTGCATTATGTCTGCCATGGCGTCACGTTGGTCATGCATCATAGACTTGGTATCTGAACTAAAAGCCAAGCCAACGTCGACAAGAGACGACCTGCAGGCTCAACCTGAATATAACAGAGGCTACCTTTAAAACTTACCGGTTTCGTTTTCACGTAAAATACACAGTGTGCAGAAAAAAGAGCCTACATTTTTTCATGAATAACTTCTACAAATTTAAACTTATTTTTTATAATTTTTGGCACACATTATCATAATGATACGCTTTACTAAAAACATCTAAAACTTGTCTTTAAAATTTACTTCTCACTAAATATTTAATCGTGACGTCATCGAAAATGCCATTTTTGCGGACAGACAACGTCTAAATAAGCCTTTGCAATATGAAAACAGGAAAACTGATGAAAGAAAATTGCGGTAAAAACTTCGGACATTGTTAGCAAAAAAATAGATTATTTTTTAATTTTATCAATTTTTTTACCTACTCTTGCTTTTCATCATGTCAACGCGTGGCCGTCGAATGCAGAACGGGAACGTCGTTGTGCAGCAGCCGTTATTGAGCAGGCAGCGTCATTTCTGCAGCATGTGTTAGCGTCGCGGTAGTGCACATTTGTAATAAAGTTGCTGACTCAAAAGTTGGTTGATATCAAGTTTTGTCACTGTTGATGACAAATAAGGCAGCTACAGGCTAAAAAGCCTATTTTTCTGCATTTCTGTTTATTTTGGTGTGGAGTAAAGTAAGAATACGAAGAGTGTTTTATTTTACACGGTAAAGTGGCGTCAGTATTTGGGCGAAGTGAACCATCAGCATACTGTCAGTTGCATGTTGTTTTTTAATGTTGCCAACAAAAAAATTATAAACATATTTTTAATTTTGTTAAAGTTATTAACCGAAACAGTTTTTCACCTCGGATACAATAAAAACGGCTTTTTTTGATGACGTCATAATTACGTCAGCTCTACGTAGTGACATAGCAATGTAAAAAGAAAATATTGTAACAGTTTAATAAAGTGAATACTCTGGACGACTCATGCCAAAAATTATGAAAATAGATTAAGGTTTGACAAAGATATGTTGAAAAAACCGTAGGCTCTTTTACCGGACACGGTGTACAGTAGACGACAGATAAATAAAGCAAATATTTTTTTTAAAAACTACTCTGTTTAACAAGCTTCAGCTTTACTTCCAGAAAATAATCAAATAAGATGTGATATAATGTACAAATACAATGTAAGTAGATATTTATTACTGGATAAGCTTACCGAGTATCGGAATGCAGTCTGGCGTTGGAGGCATGGTCTCGCCGACCATGAGTAGGAAGACAACCAGCGCCAGGAGAATGGTCGTCTCGAGGTTGACCTTTTCACCTGACTCGACCGGGAGAAAGAAGCCGAGGAACGAGATGAAGAAGATGAGCAGACACGGCGCGATCAGGTTGACGACGTAGAACAGGCTGCCGCGGCGCATGTGGATGCTAAACGTTACGTCCGGATACGGCTCCTTGCAGCAGGCGTAGTACTTTATGTGGCATTTCGCAATGACGCTTCTTGTTTGTCGTAGTCATAAATGACATTGATGCCTGTAGTGTATAGCTAATACCCTGTTTACACGATTAAGCAAACATCGGGCAATCATCGAGCAAACATCCAGAAAATGCATTCAAAATACACGTGCACGACGTGTGCTCTAATTTCTCGACGTTTGCTTGATGTTTGCTCGACGTTTGCTCAATGTCTGCTCGATGTTTGCTTGATGATTGCTTGATCGTGTAAACAGAGTATAAGAGTTTAATGTAGTGCAATTTTTAATTTAATGCAAGACTGCAGTTTCAGCAGCAGGCGTAGTACTTGGTGTGCCGTTCCGTGGTGATGTTATCGACCACCCACTCCTGGTTCTCCGCCTTGTAATAGACGCTCGTCGCAAACGTCGACGCGTTGTAGATGACGTCCAGCTCGTAGCCGCTGTGTGTCCACGAGATGAAAACAATGGATCAGGTCAAGTTTCGCTAGAACTTTAATCTAAGACTAAAGTCTTAGACCAAAGATATTTTTCTTGTGGATCAAAAGACCACTGGATAAAATGTGCTACCTCTTCAATGTTCGGCATGCCTTCGAAACTGGCACCGTGGTTAATTCGACACTATTGATAACGCCCATGACGATGATAACGGATGTAGCTAAAGTCTTAGATCAAAGTCCGACTTAACTGAATTGGAATTTCCAAATTTTGATTTAAGACTGGTCTCAGACTAAACCCTCATCAAAATTTGATCTTATCTAATGTTGTAGCCGTGCATGGGGCGTTAAAATACTCGTGATTCATAGCCAATGTGTGTCCACGAGATGAAGACAATGTCACAGTGCTGTGAATCGAACGGGAAGTACTTAACGTTGAGCGTGCAATAGGTCTTTATAAGTGCCGGGTAAAGCCACAGCACCAGACCGTCAGACGACACGATCGTGTTCGTTACCATGAAATCATTGAACTTCTCACCCGCGCTACACAGCGTCATCATTAGCATCATCATCAACTGTGCCAAAATGACCACGGTGCCAATTTTAAAGACACTTTAAAAACCCCAAACATCAAAGATAATACATTTGTTCAATTGTTTTTACAGGAAAAGAATAAGATACAAGTATAGTTTAGTTTTCTCGGTTCAGTTCAGTTTTGTTTTGTTTAAATTTTAAATTAAACGTAAAACGAAATCAAACTACGAATTACTAAAATAAACTAAAAGCAAAATACAACAAAAACAAAACTAAAACAAATAAACTAAGCTATAAGCTAAACCAATAAAATGTGACAACAAAGTTTTCACGGAGAGCACAACGGTAACATGCAACGTCCGCACACATGGGTTAACTAAACTCTATCGATTAGGCTAGACGTGTATATCTAGACGTGTATATCTTCTAATATTGTTTCTAACTGTTAAGTTTACTTTCGTTAAGCAACGTAGGCTACATGTAACAAAAGTCTGTTGCAGTTGGTTGCCTTGTTTTGATATTTTTCGCTTCGCGCGCAATGTAAAAATATCGTTCGCGGATATTTATTTAATTTCGTTGCTATATTTCGACGGCGACATTAATACTCCCACAAGTGCGCTTCTCTGCTGCTGTTACTGGCGTGCTCAGGTATAGCATATATCTAATCAGTTGCATGGCAACTGTACGTAAGAAGATGAATTGTGCATGTTATATATACATGTAGTGTTGCCTGTTGATCAGAGCTTGACCTCATCACATTCTCTCTATTCACGCAGGCACCCATGACTCTTTCGTCCACTACACCAGTCTTATACCCCGTTTACACGATGAAGCAAACAAAAAGCAAACTTAGAGCACACGTCGTGCACGTGTATTTTAAATACGTGTGCTTTATGTTTGCTTCATGTAGTGTTTAAATTGAGAAAAATTAGCTGGAGGGGTTAAACTTTTCGACGTTCGGAGCTTGACCAAAAGTGTGATGTAAATTGTATGAATATAGTATGTAGCTGACCCCCAGTACATAATCTGACAGTGTATTAAGGGGGTTAAAAACAGTTGGGAGGGGGTTCAGCCCCTTCCCTACCCTCCGTCAATTTAAACATTGGCTTCATCTATACTTCCTCGTGTAAACGGGGCATTAGGTTCTATTACTACAGTGAGTATGTACGAAGCTGCGAGCAAATCACATATAATTAATGTACATCTATATAGCTATATCATATACTTATGTCGTGTTTTAGTTTGGTTACTATGCAGTTTATAGCTAATTCAGTTGGCCTAATCGTTGTCATGCCGAAATTCCATTCACAACAAAGCGCTGATTCATTGTTAAATTTTTTGCCAATTTTTTTACGACTGCTTCTAATAAATGAAAAAATGTTAAAATGATAGTTTGTCAGTAAAGCAAAAAAAAGTAAATGCGTACAAGTTAGAAATGACAAGATCTGGAGTCCATATCGTGTTTGCCGGAATGCGAATCGTCTCGACGTTGCCGTAGCTTTCCTTGTCCCACACTAAATACTCGTCCAACCATCGCTGAGCAGCGACAATGCATAAAACATACGTTTGTACTTAATTTAAATAATGAGACTAATACTAAGTCGATGTTACATTAGATACATTAGATTAGCTGTCATAGAAAAATCGCGAAAAGATCGATACAAGTTAAGGGTGTTGAAACCGAAAAGCGTCTGATCTTTTAGGCTCAGTAATAACAAACAAATACACCTGTACAGGGTGGGCCAAAAAATGGCACAATGTTTTTATACGCCAATAACTTTATCGTATATTAACCGCTTTTCCAAATTTTTTTCACTCTCGGAAACAGAAAATAATTTGTAGCAACATTACCACTAAAGATCCCACCACACCTCAGGCGTTTAGCGACACTACCTTGTAAAATATCAGTGTCTTAAAGCAACAATTGAAAACAAAGCGATATCTGTAACAACACATTGTAAGAAATTAACAACAGAAAACAACCTGTTTATTGTCTTAGTTATCACAGTGTAGCACGGTAGTGCGTAACACTGTTGTAAAGGCGACTATCAAAGTCAATGGAAAACCCCAGATTTTGGGCACCAAATCCCCTTAATCAATCGACTGAAAATTTGACTTGGATGATGACGTCGGCCATGTGACCCTATTTGCCAAAAATGGTACAAATCGGCTTAGCAGGGTCGGCGCGGCAAAGAGATAAAATGTAATGTTCAAAAATGGTTTCTTTCTTTCTTTTTTTTATACTTTTCTTGCCAAGCTCCGAAGAACACATTTTTAGGAGTATCGCCGTATTTTTTGCACTGGATGACGTGTTTCGGTGGGGATTGATTTTCTAAAAAGGTCTCAACATTCATCTTTAATATTTTCCCTTTCTAATCCCCCAAAACACAAATTTTTGGCCCATTTTCGGACTTGAAAAAATTACAACTGAAAATGCTTAACAATAGAGATGCTCATCTACAAACTACCCTTAATCGTCATCGTAGCCTCACCAAAGTGGCATAGTGAATAGGCAATGTGGCCTCGGGAATTCCAAATATGCGGTCATTTTAGACCCCCTGCTTACAGGTCACGTGACACGGCGAATGCGCAGTAAACTTTTGGCCTTTAACATGGGCAAATGCAATTTTGATGCTTTATATCTCTCTAACGGTGCAAGTTAGACGCGTGGTCACGTCGAATGATCACATGACCGATGACGTCACGTGACCCCAAAAGGTCAAAGTCGTCAAAGTTCCTACACATTTTACGGTAGATTGTAATTTGTCTATTTTATTTCGTAATGAGGCAGCATTATGATCACGGCTGTTTTCCGGTTGTTGGTTATTGTGTAAAACTCTCTCAATGTAGCCTACTAACGTTTTTACAATCGTCAGTTTTACCTGTCTAACGGCGATCAAACACGTAAACGTTTGCTGTTTCTCATTCTGCAGATAACAAAGAACATGCACAAACTGCGAGCTACTTTCTGACCAAAATTGCGTTTTTCGTGAATTAATAATAATTACAAAAATTTATGCTCTTGCAGTTGACAGGTAATATAGGCTAAAACTATTTTAAAGCGACTTATTATAAAAATTTGCCAATAAGTAAACAAGTACCTGCGTCTCTGTTAAGAAATATCAATGTATAGCTTATAAGAATAATTTGCTGCACAACGAATGCTAATGTCTAAAATTTACTGTTTTTTTCTCTCCACGTTTTATTCCAGCTGACTGAAATGTGCTGATATCTATGTTATTTGGCACAATGCAGATGCTCTTTTACATAATGATCGCGTTGACGACGTTTTTTGTTAATACTCAGTTTTACAGCTCGTAACACTTAAGTGAACAACTTAACTGAGATGCCGAGAAATTAGCCGGTGCAGCAGTGCGCCTAATGTCTTTTCCGTGTTTTCACAATATAAGCTATAGGACGTATTCGGTCTTCACATGATGCACCTGCCTGTAGCCTACCGTGAAATTATAGCAGTGGTCTGCAGTGAAATAATAAGTAAGCAGGGCGAGACCGTGTCAAGAATGTGGGAGAGTGAGATGGACACGTCGACGTTGACTGGTGCCGAGTCGTTGATGACCGGTCTAGTCGTCTTGTCGTAGTTGCGTAATAAATAGTTCTTGATGCGGTATTGGTTGGAGCGCTCGGTCCGCGGTCGTCTCAAGGCTTTCAGCACGCGACCTCAAACACACATACCGCATCACGTTATTACAGCCTCGAGAGTCGAGACGTCGTCCAGCCAGCGTCTGCAACTAGCACTTAGCTGTACAGGCCTACCGCTAGCTGGACAGAACGCCGTTCCAGACTTTTTTCAATAAACGACAACTCAAAACATTTTTTGCCAAAGTCTTAAACATTGACTGTGTTGTGACTTTTTCGAAAGAAAATCGATCAGCATTAGGCTATGTAACCTAAGCTATGTAATCTATGTAATCCAGGATCTGTGGTCCTAACAGTTTTCTACTAATACCACGTAACGTATGCTACTGACGTTGCAAGAGTTTCTAATACCCCGTTTACACGATCGAGCAAACGTCGAGCACACGTCGAGCTGGCTCGTCCAGTTAACGTATAGACAGCTCGTCGAGCCAGCTTGATTGTGTAAATGGGGTATAAGTTAACAATGTAGACCTACGTGTAGTCGTGCTAGATGTAACGGCTTAACACAGCCAATCGCATTCCTGGCGATGCGAGTTTGAGTAATCAAAAGGTTGACTTCGCTCCAGCGACGGCGAATGGCACTATGCAGCCAATGAGCGAATAAAGGTAATTTAGTCGCATGTATTCTATTACGGTTAATCAGCACCGTTCGCAAGACCATTGGCGTCTAGTGATGTGGTTTCAGAAGACTACGTTTCCCCAACGTTACAGCCATCGCATCCGATGTACACGAAGCCTATTTTTACACATTCTTCACCCGTCACCGTAGCTTTGTTATTCATGTTTCCCGAAAAAGTCACCCGTTCACGAAAATCACACTTCGTGCGAGTAAAAAGCAAAATACGGAGAATAACCGTTATAAAATTAAAATTGATTACTATTTGGTGACGATATGGACAAAAATATCGTGTCTGTTAGCAAATCATGTTGCAAACAGATTTTCAAAATACACCGTTCGAAACGTAAGTAAGGACAATATAAGTTCAAATGAGTTCAAATATTGTAATTCTAATTCTTTAATACATTATGCTTCGCTATTCCTGCACTACATAGGTTTGTTTCAAGGATGATTTTTGGTGACTTAGTATCGTGTCGACAGTATATGCGAATTGATTGTGCAAGAGCAAAAAACATGCAGTACTCGTCGTCTGCACCTATGTGGATTTGTCACGTTTAATTGCTTTACGATCTCACACCATTTCTGCACTTTCAAAGCAGCATCGTGATCTCACACCGAGTAGAGTGATTGATTGATTGATTGATTGACAGTCCTAAGTGCTGAGTGATGAATAACGCGAGAAGAACTATACGCTACAGTGTGCTGTGAGCGAATGACATTAATGAATGGATGATCGTGAAAAAAACTAAATGGGTGAGTGACCGGCGGCTACATCGGCAAGCTTTGAGACCTGTTGATAACAGCGAGCCGTGATGAAGAGAGAGACAGCTGCAAAGAGGTTGGATGGCTGTCGTCGTCACCTTCTCGACGCCTCCGGCAGTCGGACTGCTCGCCGATCGACTGCCAGCCGACTACAGTCGGCACGGACTGAGATAAAATACTGGCCATTTTGCTGATCAAGATCCTCTCCTCGTGTTTGTGTCGAGCAGACCGCGTGAGTGGGCCGTGACAGAAGTGGCCGCCTCGATGACTGATTACTCGACAAGACGACGACCGGCAGTCTTTTTCTCTTCAAGACCGACGCTGACCCCCAAAGCTGCGCCCACTCGCTCGCTTCGACGGCGCGACGAAAAGTGCGCGCCGTCGACATATTCTATACGATGTAACGAACGACGAGATGTGTTGACCGCGTCGCCAGATGCTCAGACGTATGAGCAGCAGCAGCAGGAGCTTACGAACGCTAATTACATTGAGGCGTTTTATGGACTTTTCTATAGCGAATTGCATTTATGTTTTATTAGCCCTGTTTTGCAAATTGCAGATAGCCGTAGTTTAGTTGCGCTCAAGTTGCTCCAGATTGTTTTGTGCCTATAAATCATTTGTTCTAAAACACTAATGAAAACAAGTACTTTACATTCAGAACAAGAAACCCAGCTGTCGCTATAATAGCCGACCGTACTGGTTGTCAGTGACCTTGAAGATCATCCAAGATCGATGTCTTCCATCTTATCTGAAAGGGCATATGCCTTTCTTATTAGTGATTAATAGTAACATTGGCTAGCTATTTCTCACCGTTTCTTAGATATGGCCACTCATAGCTTAAAACTTTTCATTGAAAATTGCGGCTAAACCGCTGCAGATGGAGACATGGTTACCATTGACAGCATATTAAAAGTCACTAGCGCTTTATTTGATGGTATCATCGCCGATTCCCTACGACTTACCGTTTAGCCACAATACCGCAAGATTAGCGTACCATAGTGCGTTATGACCCTTCAAGGTCATCTAAGGTGAATAATTTGCATGTCATTTGAAAGCCAATCTGCGACTTTTTATTAATAGCAGCAGATGAACGAATGGACGACAACGTACCGTGCCAATAGCTCGACCGTTGCTTAAGTACGGTCAGCCAAAAACTATGATCCGAATTTGGTGAAGGTCATCAAGGTTGTTGGTACAGCCGAATACTGGCGGACGTAGCTGATTTTAGATTCTGTCCGTCCAATGCATGCACTGAGGTTGAGGCCACGCAATGACCGCTAACCCCTTAAATTTTAGCCTACCTGTCAAAATTTCTTCTTGTTCTTTTCCAAAAATGCAAAATTTGGTAACAACAGTAGTTCCACATGGTGAAAATTTATGGACAAAGTTGAGATTGTGAATACTTATATCTTTCCTGTTGGAAACTCGCATCTTCTCTTTCCCCAATCGGCTTTCGCTAGTGAGCCTCTACTGTACCTGATGTGAAGCATCTCTTCTGTACATAGCCTATATCTTCATACTCTTGCATTTCTCTTTACCACTGTATAACTCAAACATGCAGCTTCAATATCAGAGATTTATTTTCTGAGACTTGTGTTTAATGCTGTTCGTTTTAGCGTGGGATAGAAATTTTTACTGCAGCTGCCGATAGCTGCTGATATGATTTCCGGCCACGAAATTGCCGGATAAGAACGGAATTAGCGACAGTGCCGTCATGGCGCCACGTGTTCTGGTCGCGGAAGTGCCGATCATTTCGCGTATATGCCCCAGACGGATAACAGCGTTTGCCAGACTTTAATGTACAAAGACGAAGCGTGCGCGGCGAAGAAATTTTTTTGCTGTAAAAATTGTAAAACAACTGCCAATACAAAAGTGAAACGATGTGGTTTATTTAATATTAAAATAAGACATCGTACAAAGACAATACAAATGATACCGGTAAAAATTACAAAAATAATAAGTAAGAAATATATAACCAAGCATGCCAGAATGTACGCTACTGCCGAAGTATGCCGCGTTGTTAAAAGAACTGATGGTTGCACGTCTGTCAGAGCTGCCCAAGAGAATAAATTTCGTAGTCACTAGAGCTATTACGATGTATACAGAAAACACCGAGATGCGATGAAAGTATAAGACTTCTGCCTTTTCTCAAACGGTGCACGATCGATTCATCAAATAAGTAATCCGTGCAGCGCAAACGTGTTAAGAAGCGATCGTTTCACATTATCGATGGCGATAATCCAGTTACAGGATGAGATTACTCACACTGTATCAGTGTTTCGTTGAAAAGAGCTCGTATGGTTTGTTTTCACAACTTTGTACTTAGCCAAACGACAAAAAAATGCAGAACGCATACATGTAGTGCAAGCCTAAATCTGGATAATCTGTAAACCTATGCTTCTCGAATTCTACATGTACAGAGAGAGAAAGTGAGTTTATTTACCAAAATCACAATACAGTAAATAACCATACAATAGTAAATAGCATAGGAGAGTGACCAGAAAGGTATCTACCCATCAAATGCTGGCCACCCATTGTTACAGTCAATTTAACTATATTACATACTCAACACAATAAATGCAAACAAAACAAAAAAAAAGAAATAGAAAAAAAGAAATAAAAAAACAAAGAAAAAAATAGAAAAAAATGGTGCACTCACACAAACAATAGTATGTCTGGCATTCACAATAACATGATAACACAACACGTATAAAACACAGAGCAGAGTAATTGTAACCTAAGTGGCCCTACCTAGAGTATAGTAGTTGTCGCAAGATGGCGCAAGTTTTCCTTAAATTCAGTTGTTGAATGTGTTGATTTTAAATTATCAGGTAAATTATTCCATAAAATACTTCCTTTATATGTAATTAATCTTTTTCCAAACTGAGACTGAATTGACCTAACACGTAAATTGGTTTGCCCCCTCGTATTATAATTATAAATGAGACTATTTTCAGTAAAGTAAGTTGCAAAAATATCAGGTAGATTTTGTCTGTGGTGAATAAATTAAATTAATGTACAAAAAGCAGCATTTGATATAAATGCAAGTCTGTTACCGGTAATGTATTATAATGTTTATATCGTTCTATAATGTGGGTACCTAGACATTTATTCTGTAATATTTTAAGAATCTTATTATACAGTTTTTCTAATTTATTAATAAAACTATAACAGGTATTACCATAGATTTCAATTCCACAAAGCAAATGTAGATAAACAAATGCAAAATAAAATAGTTTAAGTATATCACAATTCAACTTATTTCGTATTTTATAAAATATACTTGTAAATTTTATTAATTTCTTATGGACGTAATCTCTATGTTTTCGCCAAGAAAAATTATTATCAATGTATATACCCAAATATTTGCAACATTCAATTCTTTGTATTGCTTTACCATTTATTTCTACTTGAAGATTAGGTATAAAAGAATCATGCCGATTACCGAATATGCTGTAACACGTTTTATCTATGCTCAAACTTAATCGATTAGCTAAAAACCATTTTGATAAACATGTCAAACTTAGATTTGCTCTATGGTGAAGATTTGACAGGCTTGTTTCATATAAAAATAGGTTAGAATCATCTGCAAAAAGTTTCATTTTGGCGTCAGGAATGGCATGACCGCATCACATATATCATTTATATAGAGAAGAAACAATACAGGTCCAAGAACTGAACCCTGAGGCACACCCACCGTTACAGAGTCAATATCCGAATAACTACCTCTTATAGATGTGATCTGTTTTTTCCACTCAGGTAACTTTTGAACCACTGGTTCACAATACCTCTCACACCATAATTTTGTAATTTATACAATATACAGTAAAATATCATGATTAACCGTGTCGAATGCCTTCTGTAAATCAAGATATATGCCAATAATAAATTCATGTTTATCTAAATGGTGATAAATGTTGTCTAGTACTTCCATAAGTGCAAGTATTGTAGAGTGATGTTTTCTGAAACCAAACTGAAATTCATATAAAATTTTATCAACTTCCAAAAAATTATACAGCCGCTTGCACATGAGTTTTTCCATTATTTTATCGACAACAGTTAATAAAAAATTGGTCTGTAATTACCTACACCCTTTTTGTAGATTGGAATAATCTTAGCTAATTTTAACGAATCAGGAACAACTCCTGCAGAAAATGATAGATTAAATATATATGTTAACGGATTAGCTATATACGAGCAGACTTCTTTCAATATTTTAGGTCCAATGTTATCAATTCCTAATGACTTATTGTTTTTAAAGCCCATGATTATTTTTTTCTATTTCCGTGGCGTCGACAGGATTACAAAACATACTCTGAGGATTCGGCGAAAAACAATATCGAGTAAAATCATTTGGTCCAACTTCATCTAACGACTGAACTAATTTATCTCCAGCAGTACAAAATAACTATTTAATCCATTACATAATATTTCGTTTTTCTTTTGTTATCAATGGCGGTTTCGTCTGATTATTTTCTAAGTTTTTCCAGGTTTTATTACTTTTTCGACGTAAATTTCAACGCGACGGAGTACATAAACATAGTCACTTTAACGAATAGAGAATTATTAGTACCGTAATAGTATCTTACTTTTAAAGAACACAGTGTTTACGACAACTCTAGCAGACTATTTCTGCATCGTGCGTATAAATTCTTTGTCACTGTTATAGCATAAAATTATCTCATCATCGTCGTTATCAGCATCATACGATTCGCCAACGCATGTAGGCCTACAGTTTACATCATAGACCTATTGTAACAGTTAGGTCTACACATGAGCAACCGCACAGAGATTGCTGATAGGGCCTACAGTTGCCTAAATACTAAGCAAATTCTAACATGCTTTTACGCCTGTTTAACGCTGGATTTCGGCCATATAGCGCAATATCACGAAGCATCCCCATTGTGCCACTCTCTCGAAAAGAAGTTTTTAAACCACGCCTAAAGCTACTGCTTCAGAGCGATGGATCGCGGAAATTGTCCGGTAATGAGTTCTAAGCCATCGGACCCCCAACAGCGAAGGCCCGACGGCCGAATGTACATCGTCGACCCGCGAAACAGTAAGGAAATCAATTACACGGAAATGAGGCGACCGATCGAATTGGTGACGCGTTACGTTAGGTGACTTACCGGGCTCGACGTTGTGTACAAGAGGTCCGGCTGCGTCGACCACGATCAGCGTCAATAAGAACCAAACCGAAGTCATCGTGGTGGTGGTCGTGGAAAGCTGGACCAACATCTGCAGGGTCGAGTCACTCAGAAGACTGCCGCCGCACCACCAGCATCGCCCATCTCAGCTGAATGCAATCAGCCACTTCATTTCCCCGCGATCATTCTCACGATCTCATAAACTTTCTACATGATTGCCTCCAGTTCAGCAATTTCAGTTCGGTCAACTTCCATCGACAGTGTCAGTGGTGTCGTGGCAAAGGAGAAGAGAAACAATTACCCCTCTCCACTCCACACCCCGCTAAATTCTAGACCGCCAGAAAAAATTTTTATCGTCGGAAAATTTTCGTTCAAAAAAGCAAAATTTGGGTCGGTAAATCTCTCATTTGGGGGAAATTTAGGGGCAAAATCGAAATTTTGAGCACCCATATTTCACAACTTCCTCTGTTGGAAATTTGCAGCTGTCTGTCGGAAAAATATATACCTGCTGCCCGGCTTACTCCTACGACGCCGCATGATCGGTCTGATAGCATTAAGATTGAGTGACCGAGAACTCACGAGTCACGAGTAGGCTAAGTCGACGACTGAAGTTGTTTGTGCTGCGCGCGACGCACAGCACTGTGAGCGCATATAAGCAATCGTCTACACGTGTCATCAGGCCTATTCACTACACTGCACTTAAAGGTGTGTTCAAATGAAATTATATGAAAGCCGCAGTGATAAACCACTGATAAACCTAACAGCCAGAACCAATTGCCATGCTGTACGATTATGTATTGCTGCAATAATCATTAGCTGCTAAAAGTGTTCATTTTCTATTCAACCTTTTGCCCTACAACATCAAAAACCCATAATGTCTGCGACAAACTGCGTTTCTGCTCAGTTTAAAAATTTTGAAAGTAGGTCCTGTTTGGCAAAGATATGATGCAAGTGCTTGTTGTTACGGGACGCCTAAACATGAAAACCAGCACAAATAAAAATTCGCCCTGGCATGTAATATCTACTAACGAAATTTAATGAATACGATCATTGTTGATGACAGTGAACGCAAAACCCAAGGTTATTCAATGCCCACGTTGCTGAACGACAGAAAAATTTAATACGTGTGACAAAAACATCATTTATAATGAATGACACTAATGTGGATAACTTTACGCGCGAAAGCAGCTACTGTCTGGAGCGCGTATTAAGTAGCCATCGCAATTCTGTCTGTCCGTCTGTCTGTCACACGGGTGAATCAGTCAAAAACGGTGCAAGCTAGGATCACCAAATTTTCACCGTCGGCTGCCTGGAAGACTTTAGTTTCAGGAACCGTAAAACTTTTCCACAAATTCGAAGCGGTCACCCCGAACGAGGGCGCTAAATGAAAAGGGGGTGCGAAAAATTTGCGATTTTTAGCCAATAAGTCGCTGTATCTCAATAACGGTGCGAGATAGGGCCTAGGTTACTATTAATCACTAATAGGAAGTCGTACACTGGCTCTCGATTGCCACCAAATTCAATGACCTTGGATGACCTTGAACGCTAAAATAGGGGGTTTTAGATTTATTGGGCGATTTCGGGCTGCGAGGCACATTTCAAAAGCGAATTGCGCTGAAACCAATTAAGATAGACGTAGAAAAGCTGCGTATGAAATTTTCAGCATTAAGCGTAGATTTCAAAATTCCAAGTCTTGATTTTCTAGATTCAAGGAAACCTGCGCATGAGGGCATCAAAGAGCGGTACCCCCGTAAAAGTCGTTATTTTACCATTGTTGGCCAGTCTTTCATAAAAACGGTTGCAGATAGGCTGTTCAGTCGTATCAACATCGATGACTTTGAAAGACCCTGAACTTTCGAAATAAAGGGTTTTTATTGATTTTTGCAATCTTCGGCTGCAGCGAAATTGAAATCCTGATATCGAGTCATCACCCCTAGTACACAACAGTCGGCAAACCACCAGCTACCGATAGATTTGATAACCAGTGATGCATATCATCAAATGCATTTGAGAAAAAAATGCCCAAAATTCATACAATGCTGATGGGACTGGAAACACATCACAATGTATTGAAAGTCGAAACTTTCCACGGCATTTAGACCCTCTCGAATTCACACCGTCTCGAATTCAGTTGTCGCCTGCTAATTTCAGTGTATCATCACAGGAACTTTGAACAACAATAAAAAGCACGGGGCCTATCACTAACATCAGATGATAAGCTTTTAGGTGGTCAAAATACACTGCAGCTCGACTATAAATACTGTTTTTCTTGTATTTAATGAGCTTACACTTGAATGATTTTTAACTTATTTAACGTCATTAAGCGGTATTCGGTGATGTCATTAGCGAAGTCACTGAAATTTATAAATAAGTCAGATTGGTCAATAAATGTGCGAAGCAAAATTTATCTCCATAAAGCATACGTGCCGTTATATTTACACAAATTTCGGGACGTTTTTTAGCACCACACAGTATATCCCATAACATGGTAAATGCGTTTCTACACTGCCTTATGAAAAAGTAAATGTAAGTAAAAACTAACGATAATAGCAAAAAATTAGGTAAATGGAAAAACACGCTTCAGACCATCATTGTGATGAATGATTCTTATGACACTAGACTATGTTATACCCACACAGCCTAGTGTCATACAGACCATTCACTGCAATGTTGGTCTGAAGTGTTTGTTTTTAATTTTACCAAAATGTTTGTTTGTTATTTTCATTATGTATGCATATTTCATTGATATTTCACAAGGTAGTGTAGAGACGCATTTACGGTGTGGTGGGATTTATAATAATCACATTATCGCAAATAGTCTGCAGAGTGTGCCAGTGAAAAAATTTTGAAAATTGGTCAATAACTGGTGAAAATATGGACAAAAGCAAAATGGTACGTTTTTTTGGCCCACCCTGTACAATGTTGCAAATAGTCTATTAATTACTTACAACGTTACAGTGTATTATTGTATGCTGTATTTATGAAACAGCAGTGCATATGATTGGCAAATTATTATGAAAATGTCTGCTTTTGAAACACAGCATCATAGTAGACACTTACAATGACACTTACAATGATAAATTACGATGAATAATCCTAAACAAATCACAATATACACGCTTATTCACATTAACATATTTCACAGATACGTAACACTATCTACAGCAGCTACTGAAGAAAAATCTCACACTAAAGTAACATCATTTTCTACCAACGTGATTGCTAAACTGTCATAAACAAACGCTAACTACGCTTCGATACCAAACAATTTATGTGCAACAGACAGATACAAAGATAGCCACAAATTGGTTTAATGCTGTAATTCAGGCAAACGATGGTTGACAAAAACAGCAAAATGCTACAGCAGAGATGCACAGCTAAGGCAGAAGCTGACTATAAGTCGGCTCACTACCAATTGTAGTAAAAGTCACAAAATGCAGCCAACATTGAGCATGACTTGATGAAACAAGCAGGATTGCGGCTGCCTTTCAGCCAGGCTTCTCTTGTTGTCAAAGACTTTAGAAATTACAATGGTCATTAGAACTTAGCAACAGCGGCGTAGCCAGAAATTTCAATTGGGAGGAGCCTCATCTCCCTTTCCCTCCCTTCCCACATTCGTTGCTCCACTCCCTTT
>Ga0209367_1003630_pt1 | contig 21047 bp, 13 predicted proteins | sample WorMetLIZISLAND2_FD_187412 | JGI IMG/M metagenome (GOLD analysis project Ga0209367, IMG submission 187412) | Marine gutless worms symbiont microbial communities from Max Planck institute for Marine Microbiology, Germany - Olavius geniculatus... ...
GTTCTCGTTCCTTTCGTGTCTCTGCTCCGAGAATTTGGAACTCCTTAACTCCTCAAATTCGTCAATGTCAAACCTTGGCTACATTCAGATGTCACTTAAAGACCCACTACTTTCAGTCAGCCTTTTTTGCCACCTAGCGTCCATCATCCTATGCGCCCTGATTCTTTCTGAGACTTTGGCGCTTTATAAATCATTTACTTACTTACTTACTTACTTATTTTTTGGCCTGCCTATTTCACTGATTTTATACGAGCTAGAATTCTGATACGACTGCTTTCAAAATCTGAGCTCCAGACAGTGACGTTGTGAGTTACAAAAGTTGGGGGCGGGCAAAAAGTGGCAATTTTCCGTTAAACAGCTGCAGATTTCCGACAGTGGAGATTACGGTTCATGGATGCTCATGGATGTTAATTTTGCTACTAACTTCCTCCAGAATGGCAATTTTCAGTACCAAAATTTAGTATTTTTGGAAATAAAATATCCGGACAATAAACAATTTTCAGATGAGCTAAAATTTATGGGAATGGAAGGCAGTGGCTTTGTGGCAAGGGAACAGGGGGCAATTACTCCTCCGAAATTTCGGGCAGTCAGAAAATTATAAAATAATTTTTATTGTCCAAGAATGTTTGTCCAAAAATGAAACAATTAGAGCTACAAACCCCCATTTTGGGGAAATTTAGAGGCAAAATTTAAATTCTAAGAACCTACAATCACCTGCTCCGCCAAATTTTTGACACACGACGCCTACCATGACAATGCTGGTTCCATAAACTACAAACAGTCAAATCACCAGCACATACCTGACAAAACTGCGTCCAGTTGGTGAATATTTAGCAACAAGGTCATCAACAGCTGCCTGCAGTCCGGCTGGAGATGTGGTCCTTCGCTCTGCATCTGTTGTCTGGATTACCGACCGATCTTTTACCTGTAGAAACATGCAACTTGGCTCAATGGCAGAATGGTTAGGATGTTGGGGCATACAATCGAAAGGTCGTCGATTTGACTCCAATACAAGTCGCTTCTAAGTGGCTGCTATTTGGCGGGTGATTGTCTGCAGACTGGTAAACCACCTCCGTATATAACCAACATCAAGGTCAACTCAGCCATCCATCCCAGGTAAGTAAATTGAGTAATGGCTGGGGTTTAGATGGGGCTCGTTCACCTGTGTCAGGTAGCAGGTAACAGTGTGTTATCCTATATGAAGGGTGATCACTTTCCAGAGCACATGAGATTACGAGTTTTTTATTAGGGGAGGTAAAAATTCATCAACATACTGTTCAACGCTATACGGTTGTCAGTCATTGCTTCAGCGTTCACACTAATTAAAAACAGACCAAATAGTCTGTGCTTTCAGGATCTATCACTTAAAAAACAATGGCTGAAACAGCTGCAGAATTACACGCAAACGTAGAAGCAAATTTTTTTAAAATGTGTAATAAAGACCGTATAGTGCAAACACGCGAAATGTTTGTCATTTCATTAATCTTTTTTCTCGTTTTCACGGATTTTTCAGAAAGCGGTCTATCGCCTGTCATCCTATTTATGGCATATGACGCTCTGTAGCTACGACATCAGTTTCCCATGAATAGCTACATCATTCCGCCCTTTAACCACACATCCCTCATGTAAGCAGCAGTTCAGCAAACACCAGACTGACTCTACTTGACTTTCACTCACACAGATCTTGAGCTGTCTGTTTGGAAAATCAGTGTATTGCTGGTTCCAGGTCTCCACGTTCCAGTCTCTGGATGCTAGAATCAACTCCACCGCCAGCATGTCTGAGATTGCATCTCCAACTGTCTGCAGCAAAATACATCATCAGCTAACATAAACGTCATTATCACGGGAGCCCACAGACACAGCAGTGTGTATAGACAACAACAGGGTAGCGCTTATCCATCATGACAAAAGCAAAGAATAATAAAATGTGCTTGCTTTTGAATGCTTTAAAAGGTTAAATTGCTCTCATTTCCCAGCGAGTGATCAGAAGCAATAACTATGGGCCTGTAAGAAGTTAACACAAATGCAATTTTTGGTAGAATAAGCAGGATAATGTCAAGAGAATATTGCCCTACAAAAAATGTTTACCTAAGTTATTATAAAAAAGCTAATGCATCGCACTGTGAGCTTGTTTATGCGCCTACCCATGGACGATGGCCAGGCTGAGTTGACATGGGTGCATGGTTACATATCGACCTGGTTTACCTGTCTGCAGATGGTCATCCATCAAAGTACTAACCGGCCCCAGGGACTTCGTTGATGCGACAAACGATGTTACCAACTAAGCCAAACATCTCATCTATCAATTACCACAAAAATCAGTCTAAACTTTAAAAAAATGAAAAATGAAACATTGACAATATACCTGATTTATGAGATCAATAAACAACAGAAGTTGCTTGGCATGCTGCGCTTGATTTGTTTCTCTAGAAAACGTAAACATAACCAAGGCTTCTTCTACTGCATAGAAATAAAAAATTTTCTTGTTGTTTCTGACAATGACAACTATATAATTAATTGTACAAAAAAACAAAATAATTGATAAAAGGCAGAATCATTCCTCATTTCTATTCACCAGGTTGCAGCAGCAAAATCTGCAATAGCATGTTTTGATGGAGCATTCAATCCTCAAATCTCCCCTTACCATGGGGTAAAAAGTCAGACCCCATCTAACACAAAGCAAAATGGCATCAAAATCTGCCAAACGGTTTAAGGTCCGGTTTTTCCATGCACATTTGATGGCCGATCAAATTGATCTCCGATCAACTTCGGTACTTGATCTGAGATCATCTCAATAACCATTTTTCCATCGCCAATTAGCGACTAATCGTTCATCAAATCTCCCATCAAGTTGATGGCCGAATATTGGCGGATCAAGTCAGATAACTGACGATTAAATGTGGCGATCTGCAGTTCGTTGCTTATTCGCACCAGAAACATCGCTTCACTTCGCTGCTCAGAATGGCAATTCATGCATTAAAATAAAGTTCCAGGCATGTGCATAGTGTTTTGTGGAGAAATAAAATGGATAGATGCTCCCGTATAATTTGATTTGCGGTAGGACGTATTTTTGACAGCAGACGTATCGTTGATATTGTTGCTATGACGAAGTTTACTGCTTATGGTGCATGCCCATTAGCACAACACCGCAAACTGAGGTCACTCTCAGCCAATCAGATTGGCATAAAGTAGGCTCGGTTGATGGCGGATCAGCTAATCGCCGATCACGTAAGTGGAGATCGAAAATGCCTGGAAAAACGAAACACAGTTGATCAACGATCAGTTCTGAACATCAAGTTAATCGAAGGTCAGTAAATCGGAGATCAAATTTGATTTGATTGGAGATGGAAAAACCGGACCTAACTCTCCTATGCCTAAGGAAGGGGTCAAAACGACCTCCTCCTGCGGTTTTCAAAAATTATTTTTGTCTTGCGCTGATACCACCAATATATTTTGTGTAACTGTTCCTAAGCATAAAAGGCATTTTTGACATATTACACACTACCTTATCCTTGACAGCTGAGGTTTTTTAGGCCCTGGAGTATATCAAATAATACCAATAAATTAGCTCCCCAGTATTATAATTAATGGCATTTTTCAAAGTTTTTGTGTTTATTTGTTGTTTATATGAATAGTTAATGCGTTTCTGCAATACAACATACTTAAAATATATTTTAACTTTAAACAAGATACAAAAATGTTTAATGTTAACCTTATGTGCTATATAAATTATTGTTTTATTTACTTACTTACTTTCTCACAAAAAATGATAGCAGACAGTTCTGCTGTCCTCTTCTAAAATACATTCAAGTGATGTGTAACATGCCTCAAAATATCAAGCAAATTGCAACTTGGTGGAGGGGGTCGAATCGACCCCCTCTTAGACTGGGAAGGCTGCCGCAAAAAGCATAAAAGGGTTAAGCAAGGGGCACAAATGTACACAGACAGATCGAGAAGTGTGTAGAGATAGAAAGCGTTGCCTGTACTGCAAGAAGCAGAATTTTTCTGCCTGAAAAATAAAGAAAATTTTGACACTCTGACAGAATGGAACTGTGTTGTGTACTTACTCATTGGATTTCAGCATTTCTTTCAACCTCTCAACTACAGATGGCCGAAACAAAACCTGAACACACAGCATCATCATGCATGCACTAGTAGCTATTATTTATTTATCTATTTTATTTATTCAGTTAGCTCTGAATTCAACTAGGTCACGCATCACATTACTGAATTTAGAAAATTTGTGCATTATTGGATGACAAAAATAAGTGGCAAAGCAGATTTATCACATATACAAGATGTCTCAAATAATTAACCCGCATTCATTTCTGTCTGTAGTTTTGCTAAATTATAAGAAAATGTTGATATGGTTTAACCTGCAGTATTGAGTAGACTTTCAGTCATTAAATGACTTGTGTGTATTACTTCCCAAAAGATCGCATTTTACTTACTATGTTCTACTCTAAAATGTATAATTATGAAATATGGCTTCCTAGCTATACAAATCATTAAACTGAGTCACAAAAAAATGCAGTAAGCCGTGAACTAAATAACCACAAGCAATTAAGAGTTAACTCCGAGAAAAATTAATGACTGATAAAGTAAGTAGAAGGCACTCGTGAGAGTGGTCATCTCCGCCAAATGAAGTGATTTAAACACAAGGAAAAGGGAGGGAAAAGGAAGAGCCGCTTCACTGCAGGGGAGGGAGGGAAATGTAGCAGCCAGTGTTGCTGCTTGCGCTGTTGGTGCATTAACGTCACTGCTATTAAAAAATCATCATGTACAGACACAGAAGGACGGAACGATAAACAAAATGACCAATCTCTTAATTTCCTCCAATGTTCACTACAATCACTTGGCGGAGATAATAAACAGGCTATCCCAAACTTTGCAATAATCAATGACATTTATATATCATAAGAATAAGGCAATAAGACAATAAACAGAAGTAACAAAGAGAATTTATAGCAAAGTCACATAAACAGTATACCTACAATGTCATCCAAAATAAACTTAAATTGTCAAAATAAAGTCGCAGTCTGCTGTCTAAAACCCAAATTCCATTACGCCAACTTTGCGACAAAGTCCGGGACAAGTTCGCGACAAAGTCGCGGACACAAATCATGAAAGTCCGCGACACAAATCACGTCACTGACTTTCATGATTTGTGTCTGCGACAGAACTTGTCCCGGATTTTATCGTGGACTTTCCCCATGCATTGTAATGGGCCAAATTCCATTAGAGTGACACAAACGGGTTTGTCGCAGACTTGTCACGGACTTTGTCGCAAACATCTCGACATGTCGAGATGGTTTGTGCCTGCGACTTTCGTGATTTTTGTAACAACTTTCACTGAAACTTCATGGTTTCATGATTTGTCACCGTTTGTGTCCACAACTTTCATGATTTGTGTCCACGACTTACCCCACGGGGAAGTTTCGGAGAAAGTCGGCGTAATGGAATTTGGGCTTAACCAGGTGAAATAAACCCTAAACAACTTCAACATTTAAAAAGTGATTTTCAGTCTTTCAAAGTTTTAAGCAATTAGTGGCAAGATGTCGGCGTTAAAGAAATGTTGCCATAATCAAAAACTACCGTGCCATGGCCGTTGGCTTCAAAATACACTCCAATATCAAACTGCATGGCGGCATGGTGCAAATGCTTTACTCCCGTGGGCACACAGACCACTGGTAAACCCTGCACACCACAAGCAAACTTGTAAGTAAGTAAACGGCCAAATTACAACTTCTGCATTTCTCAAGGTAGTGCAGCAACAGCACTGAGATGAAGTGGGTAAAACTACAGACATTTAAGTTAAGTTTCATGATGTTGCACACCAAAAATTATTAAAACTGGCTAATGTTTCACAGAGTTATTAAAAAAATAACACTGGTACATTTTGGGGGGGCATGGTAGACAGCCATCCAAAAATTACACTAAACATACAAATAAGTTTCAGAACGTTACGTATATAACATAACAAATAAAGCTGTAATGCCTATGAAAATGCTGCATATGTGAATACCACCGACAATGTGCTGCAGTAATTCACATTACCGGAACTTCATGACTTACTTTGTCTTCCTATCTCTCACCACAGTGACTCCGGTGTAATAACCGCCGACATCTCACTCCGATCCCGTATCACAGTTGAAACACATTTCACGTCGGTTTATCACATACGTGTCTCAGGCGCAACACACCGTCGATCGCAGACATGTAACAAGTACGTTTCACCAAAGTCTATGTTTATTATGCCTCGTTACACTCGCACGCATATTAATTATGAGATGAGCAAATCTCACCAGTACGTCGGTGATGTATTTTGTTGATGAGCCGTTAGCATATGCAGTCTGGACTACTCCCAGTTTAATTGATTCATCGATGCTTTTCACCAAGTTACCGATGTAACCGGCAATCTGTTCGCAAACATGCGTACAATAATAACAAAAACAATAACAAAATTGTCAAGCCTTGATTAAGGCTAAAATAAGTACTGACCACGGGTGGCCCCAGTCACTTCTGTGAGCAGTAATACAGTGGCGCCATCTAGGGAATGACATTCAAGCAGTATCATGCATGCAAGAATCAGACAAAAACCCATGCGACCCTGACCTTTGACCTTGATATTCGATAGAATAATAAAGGTTGTCAAGGTACACGTTCATGCAAAACTTCATCAAGCCAGATGCAGCGATTTATGAGTTATTGTGTTAACAGAGCAACGATGATAAAAACAATGCTGACAATGTCAATAGATGCTCATCAATTTTAGCTCAACTCAGACTACGTCTCAGAAAGCAGTAAAAATAACAAAAAATTTGGCGAAATCGCATAATTACTTACCCGCAAATTTCGGATTTCACTCACGTTAATCAATTAACAAAGATGTGTGAAGTCCGAAAATGAAGAAATATTCACAATCGTTTCACGGTTTTCTAACTATTTTGCAACAAATCGTACATGTGCACACAATGCGATCTCCACGTCACAGCTGTTTAATTCAAGCGTCTATCGACCGAGAACGATTGTGACACCGATCCTACTGGATTTTAGTTAATTTTAATTGCAGTTGAATGCAACTACAAACCCTAAACCTAACCCTGACCCTATTTTTAACCCTAACCCTAAAACTAACCCTAATTCTACACCTAAGTCTGAAGATCTAAACACGGTCGTTCTTGGTTTTTAGATGCCCGCGTATTTACTTCCGATGTGTACATATGTTTTTGTAAATATGTTTGAAGTTACGTTACGTTATATTAGCGAAAGTTTACGACTGCCATGACGGTGCAGTGCGATGTTTATGTTGATTTTGTGCGAAGTTATGTTGAAGTTGTTAAAAGTCTGTCCTACTGTTCCAGAAAGTTAATTGTTTCCTCCACTCAAACGAAGCCTCTGACGACAAACATTCATGAAATGTGCAATAAGGTGTGATTACTACAACATTTGCGGGTAAGTAACCATGTGATTTCGCCAAAAATTTACCAAAGAAGCAATCTTATCACCATCTAACAGTTGAAAACTGCCATCTACAAATGACACGCAACACCGCAAGATTAGTACAGAAAAAGATGCACTTCTAACAGTAATAGTATAACTAAAGTACAAGTACTATTTAGTCTGCTACTACTATTTTAAGTTAACGTCTATGTTGAACTCGCTGGTTTTTCAAAAGTTAGTCCACTGCTGCAGAAGCCCCAAGAATAAACGTATGTGAATAGTTATGTATAAATTTTTTGCAGGCTGCATACCCACTCAATCGTAGACTGGGAGTAGTTCAAGCCCTGCGCTAACAGCAACATCTAGTTTCTATGGAAATACCAAAAGTTTGAATCAAAACCCTTAACGCAATTTGGATTAAATTTGGCACAGCTGATTACGTCTGCGAGACGAGAACCAGTGCCAAATTTCACGCAAATCTGTGGATAGGGAGCATCTTGGAAAACTGGTGGAAAAAATGCAAAATTTCTATTCATATTCTTTTGTATAACGCTCTTGTGTTCAACATGCAAGAGACAGATGCATGCAGAGATCCCTTTGTGTCCATGTCAGAGACCTCCAATCCTCCGACATGAGTGGCTTGGTGGTGTAACAGCAGGATGTCAGACTAACGACTCAATGGTCATGGGTTCCATTCCTGGTGGGAACACTATCAAATGGTTACTACTTGGATGGGTGACTGTCTGTAAAGAGGTGAATCGTCTTAATATATAACCAACACCCAGGTCAACTCTGCCTTCCATCCCTCCGGGGTAAGTAAATTGAGTACTGGCCTGTTAGGCTGCGGTTAAGGCGGGGCGCATTCACCTGTGTTGGGTGGCAGCTAACAATGTGTGATCCCATATGGCAGATGATGCTCCTTAGCTCTGTGAACGGTTTCCTATTAAGAGCTATACACCACCTTTACCTTTTTTCAGACATGAGGAAAGAGTAAGGCAAGACAATATAACCCAACCAACAGTGTCAAAGTGTCTCAGTAGCTATAAAAAAACTTTTAAAAAACACAGTCAGTGGTAAGACTTACGTGTGTCAATGTAATAGTAAACAATGCGGTCAGCGTCACCATCAAATGATGCATAACGAATGCCAGCCGACATTACCAGACCTGAACACGCGTACAGTAAGTCACAAGTAAAGCATCAAGTTTGTGTCATATCATCGCCAGGTAAGGTAAGGTAAAGTCAGCCAGGGGTCGACTCTGTTGCTCATATCCATTTGCTGGCCTCGAGCTGGCAGTGAGATGCAAATACAAATGGTTATAAGTAGGGATGTGCCGAACTTCATAATCGCATTCGACAACATGCGAATATTGATCAATTTTCAGCCATTCGATATTCGATGAATAGTTGGAAACATTTCTGGCTAATGCAAATATTTTATTTCACTCAGCTTGATTGAACTTTATTAAGCTTAGATAGAAGATACTAACTGAAGATAACAGTAAGCACCCTGGATCTTTCATTTTCTTAATGGAACATGACTGACTGATCTTTGCCTTAGATACTGACTTTACTGACTGAACACTGAACATCTACTAAGGATGTTTCGCTTTATTTAAATACTGGTATAGTGAAGTTTTCTCGAGGCTGAATTAGTATTGGCATTTGCATTCATTATCTGACGAATAATAAAATTAATATTCGCAACAAATGCGAATATTTTTCTGCTTCATCAAATCCATAGCGATGGGCCAAACCTCTCCCATATACTGCCAGTTTGTGCCAGATTTTTACAAATAATAACAATTTATAATTATGACTTAACATTAATTATTACTGTTAATAATAATTATCAATCATAGCAAATAATAATAAAAATGATGACACATAACCTATTCGTAAATTACCTTGAGGAGGTTTCTGCTGGACTTTGACATAGTCAGCTCCACACTGTCACAAAAAACCCACAAACAAGAAAAAAACATTTATGCACAGCAGAGCTGTCAAATTAATGCATTAATGCATTAATAAATTAACGTACATTAAAAAAATTAATGCGCGTTAAAAATTAATGCACATATGTAAATTTATGTTGATTTACTAAATTAAGTGAAGGAAAAGTTCCAATATTCCGTTCAATTGCAATCAAATAAATTCAAGTAACTTAACTATAGTTGCCATTCCATCACTGAACTGTAAAATAATTATTTCAACAGCAGGCTAATAAATTTCAGTTATTGAATAGATGGCAGTTATTGTTGATTATACGTTTAAAATGTGTTTCTAACTTTCTATATTCTACAGGCGGGGCCCCCAAACGTCGTGGGTCCCCTTACCCCCTACTCTCCCTCTCAACAGGCCTGGCTGTGTTAATAATGTGTTAAAAAAAATTACCACTTCGACAGCTCTAATTCATAGTAAAGTGCCGACCATCAGCAACCAGGCATTTGCAATGGCAGCAGCTTAAACCTGGAACAGTCTACCACCTGCAACGAGAGCCGCCAAGGTTCCATATCACACCTCACATGGTTGAGTCATGCCTAAACACCAGCCGTTGGACCAATGTTGACGCTCAATACGTCGAACGATATGATATGGTTCTCTTCCGCCAGTCATTTCTGGACTGATCAGAAGCCACTGTCATGATTTGCTTGCTGACAGTTTTGGCATTTAGTAGTGCTCACAACATGCTTAGTTTAATTTATAGACAGTGACCTTGTAACATCCTTGATTACTTTGAATTTATATTCTTTCCCATACATTTGCTAAGATCTAGTTCAAGTTTATTGTTATGAGACTGAGTAATGAAAAACATGCCTTTTTACTTGTATAGCATGTATATCACATATCTCAGATAAGTTACAGATTAAGCTATTTACCTACCATGTGATTCAACTTTCCGTGCGATCCATTGTTGCAGACGTCAAATGCAATATCGATAGCTTGTAAATACTTGACTAGGTTGGACAATGCAATTGCACCGACGCCATTCGCACAGTCGATGCACACCACTGGCTTATAAGCTGACCGGCTTGAGTTATTCTAACATGTCATTGCAAAGACAGACATGTATCAGTTCAGCGACAGACCAATTCTGAAGCAGTGCCTTTTGCGAACCAGGTGCCCATTCTATTGCCACACTTAACAGCACGAAAGCAGTAGATAATGAATTAAAATAGCTACAGCTGTGCAAACTAACAATAAATCACATAACTAATCGCAAAAAATTTTTTTTAACCCAAAAAATTGAAAACTAAAATTTCGATTAAGATCACGGCAGAAAAATATCATAAATTATAAAGCAGATACAATCACACCACAACAAGCATCTGAAATCGTCTCAATCATCTGTTGTTTTAGCATAGAGTCAATATTTTAGCCCGTAGTAGACTGCATTGAGCAACACCCACTCTGTGCATTTGTGAAAGCACTTACCTCAAGAAATAAACAATTTGCTGCACAAAAAATGCATTTTTTTCAGCATTTAAATGAAATTTATGATTAACTAATCATCATTTTTGTAAAGTTTGCACTTTTAATCATCACCAGCTCTCAAAATAACAAATTAAATAACACAGAAAATCAGACACTTACTGAGCTAGTGTAGAGGTGCGTGAAAGCTGCGGCTAACTTGATGTAATATCCGTCAGCAGTCAGTTCACCGTAGGCACCGTGTGTATTAATACAACGAACTATGAAGTGTAGCTGTGGTGTAGTCAATTCTCCTATTCACACACACACAAAACAATAACTTCACTTTTTGACTTAAGGAAGGTTAAAGGTCGTGTATATAGCTTTTTATGGAAAACCCACTGCAGAGCATTGCAATGCTACAGAGCATCACCTGCCATACGAGATCACAGTGTTACCTGCCACCCGACACAGTGCCCTGCCTTAACCCCAAAAAGACAGAACAATACTCAATGTACCTGATTTCTTCAGTTCCATTTACTGCAGATTGTCCCCGAGCTTATCGATGAAAGAAATCAAGAAGTCAATTACAGACAAAAGGTTAAATGCAGTTTTGTGACTTCGTTAGTTCATAGTAAAATAATAACAGACGTACAAAAAACTTTGTACCAAATTTGAATTCCATAACTTTAACTTTTTCGAGTTACTAGCATTTAATGCCTGAAAATTCAGTGAGTCACACGATCCTGACTGCGCCGCATTTTATAAAATTTTTTAGGGGTCATGTCTGAGCTGTCTCTGGGAACAAGCATATCAGATAAGATTTAAAGTCCTTAGCTGTATCATCTGTTTTGGAGCAATTAGCACTATATGCCCAAAATGATCTGATTGACCACGGACCAGTCCACTGCACACAGACAGACAGACAGACAGACATCTGACGAAAACAGCATCTCCACCACTAACATCATTCACACGACAAAGATACCGGCGAATAGCAAAATCAGTATAGCTCCCAGTATGCATGCATTTAGTTTATGGCAAGCTGCTGTCTCCTATATGGTAAAAAATCTTGGTATTCACAATAAAAGTCAAGCAAAATTAACAAAATCTAACAAATTTTGGCCAGATTTCCGGGTTTCGGAACAGTCTGCAGTGCACACAGGTTATTAACGGCCATACTCATAAGCAATATCTTGTCATCGAAGGCAACATTTTCTACCTGGATCTAAGGAAAAATATCAGGCAGGAAAATTAAACATCGAACTACTGCTTAATTAAAATATGGTACACCTCAAGTTGCTCGATAGTCTAACGGTAATGTGTCGGACTTGTAATCCTGAGGTAACTCAGAGGCGCAGGTTCGACTCTGCACCAGGACACTGCCGGGTAACGACCTTAGGCAAGTTGTTTACTTACATGTGCCTCTGTCACCAAGCAGTATAATTTGGTACCGGCTTCACCGCTGGGACGTAAACAGGCATGCCGCACGATACACTGGCCTCGTATCCATGGTTTCGCAGTGTAAAAACTGGTGTTTGGCTGAGGGCCTTAGGAAATGGAGATCAGCGCCGCCCTATGGGCCGTAAGGCTCGGGAAGAACTTTACATTTACGTTTACTTACGTTACACCTCAAGTTTACAGTTCACATTCAATAATCACTTAGCCAAAAAGAAAAAATTAAGGTTATAAAACTTGCCAAAGTCAGTGAACTGTGCATTCAGAGCTAGAACTCCGTCATGTAAAGCAGCCAGTAATGGATAGCTGCTTGGTCTGTGAAAACATATGCACACATTAATTAGTAACACTTTAAAGCTAGAATATTATTGTTGCTAAATACTGCCCAGTGGACACAAACATCAAACATTCACGTATGTACAAAGAAACAAAAATGAAATGAGCCGAAATGTACTCGCTTTGTACGCTGTGCAAAATAAACTAAACTCTACTGAAATGAGTTAATCAGCAGTTCGTTCCTAGGTACTAACAACACTAGAAAAAAGCAATAGCCCAGCTGTCAATAGGGTTAGCCAACTGTACTCCTGGCACACGCTTGCAGCTTGCATCCATAACTGTCCCATTATTATGTTTCAAACATTTTGTTGTCTCTGCCCAAAATGTGAACACAGTTCTTTACTTATTCACACAACTTCAATATAACATAAAATTCTGCTAACTGCCCATCATATTTGCATTGCAAACTGCAGCCAAACCACTGCAGATGGCGACACTGTTCCTAGAGACAGCCCATAAAAACTTATCAATGCCTTATCCAATTGTACCATAACCGACATACCATTTAACTACGTACATAACGTAACGAAAAGACAGATGGACGGAAAACAAAGCATAGCAATAGCCTGAGCCTGAAGCTGACCCTACTAAAAGGGTACCTACCAACATTTGCAACTGATGCACTGTAAATGTTGAACTACAGTAGGCACCATCTGTTCTAACAGTGTCAGCGTCTATGTGACTACGAGCAAGTACGCATCAACGTCGTAGCAACTGCCACCCACCCATGCTTAGAGATTGAGTGCCTACAGTTGTGCAACATTTGCACATGCAGGCACCCTCAAAGTACGGCCGGCTAAAAACAGATGAGGCAACACTAACCGAGTGTCTCTTGCGGCAACAACGTGTGCTGTCGCAGACACATCAATGCCAGCTTCAGCAATTAGTGCTTCCAAAGTAGCTTTCAGTTTCTCATCACTAACACAATACACAGTAAAATAGCAGCATTAACCTACACCAGTAATTTTCAACCGGGGTTCCGCGGAACCTAAGGGTTCCACGAGCATCTGCCAAGAGTTCCGCAGACGGCCAGAACTTAGCGAGCGAAGTCACGCCAGACAAAGTCATAGAATATCAGCACCGAATGAAATTAAGCTTCAGTGCATCTATTTTTGCATAGATCTACTGTGTTGAATCATTTTTGTCGTTATTAATTTTGGCATATTTGCATTGCAGACCTATATTATAACGTAGGTCCCCTATATGCACGGCATGACTCAACTCCGAGGATTATGTGTTATTGGAAATGATTAGGGTTGTGATTACGAAATCGTTTCACTATTTACTTAGTTACCGGTAATTCAATTCTTTGAATACTCTGCTAAGGAAAATAAAAAAAACGCGTCTTTGAGGGCGTCCACGTGATGAATTTCTTGGTTGGTGGCGGGGGCTAAGTGGCCATCGACGACCGCCTCGCTCGCCGTGTTCGGTTAAATACAATAACTTACTGCTGCCTACTAGGTCTAATAGTTAAATGCTATCCTGCTCTCTTCATGGGAAACCCATCTCAGAGCTACGGAGCGGCCAAGTTTCAGATTTTAACAGGTCATCTTTGCCTGCTTTTTCATCCCTATGGAGGCTCTACCCTGCTAGGGAAATGTGTCTGTAGTTTCTACCTCGCGTACATCGCTGGACACATGGGGTTCTGTGAGTGACCTTTACGCTTGTTTAGGGTTCCGCTGAAGCAAAAAGGTTGAAAAACACTGACCTACACGGCTTGAATACAGCATGATTTAAGGACAACGTGTAATGTCTTACTATTATTTTAAGTTAGAACAATCAAGCTACCTAATACCTAATATTGTTGGGTCCTGCCAACAATGATCAGGTGACTTAGTTGAACTAATGATCAAGACTTCGCTGGTTTTACTCCCGGTCAGGTTGCTATGAAAGAGTTACTACTTGGATGAACGACTGTCAGCAGACAAGTTAACCATCTTGGTAAACCTATATATAAACAACACCAATGTCAACTCAACCTCCATCCAAATCGAGCACTGGCCTTCTGGATAGGACTGAGGTAAGGCAGTGGGGCGCGTTCAACTGTCAGGTAGCAGATGACATTGGGTGATCCCACACAGCAAGTGATTCTCTGCCACCTGACACAGTTGAACGTGCCCCACCTTAATCCTATCCAGAAAGCCAGTTGGTGGTGTAGCATAGTGGTTAGAACGTTGGTCCTGGTCAACGAACTTTCCTTATCCTGCGCTAGACAGATGGATGGCTGTTTGACCACTTTGTGGGTAAAGCGTCTGCTATCAGTCAACCAACAAGGCCAACTCAGCCTCTAGGGTCGGTTAAATGAGTAGTAACTCATTTATATGGTTTACGGAAGGTGGTGACCTTGACACAGATGACTGGAGCTGCCTAACCGGCTACTGCGCTAGCCTGTGTCTGCAGGCTGCACGCGGTGGCTGTGCGACCGGCGGCTCTGGTTAGTGACAAAAAGCACATTAGAGGTGTGTATGCGAGATGCGCTATACAAATTGACACCTTTACCTTTTTATGGGTTTCCTATAAAAAGCTATACACGACCCTTAACCTGTTCTCCTTTAACTTATACCCAATAGCTAAGAGATGTTTAGATGTGTTCTGGCAAGACTTAAGTTTGTTTTATGACTACAAATCCAACATCTAACACCAAAAGTCAGTAAACTATTTAATGCAAAATGACAAAATAATACAACAGACAATGTATACTATTCACCTGACATTAGCCAGTTTAGTGGCATGACTTTCCCATGCAGCTTCCAGCATCTCTCCATCAGGATCTATCAACTTCACTCCATTGTCATCCTCCGGGTTGTGAGAAGCAGTTATCATAACACCAATTGTTGCTGCAGTACCACACATCAAGTAATGTAATGATAATAATAATAACTATAATGCCAGACAGTGATAATGTACAACAGAGCTGATCATCGCCTCCAGGCCAAACTTTTACAAATGGGCTTTGAATCCACCTACAAGGGCTGCTTTGCACGTGTTGGTCACATTCTTATGCATGACTCTAACTGTTAAGAGGGTTTGATGGGTGAATTCTCTGCATCCTCCAAGTTGAGCTGCAATGTTATAGTACCTTGTCTACGTCAATAAAGACTTACTCACCTATTTACTTCTCACATTCCTTGCTCTAGCATAATATCCAGTCAATGGCTTCTATGTCTTCTAGCTGATGAAGCTACCATGTCAAACTACCAGTGAACTGTGTGACTAACGGTGGATTAGAATGTCTAAATTTGCGTGCAAACATACAAGTACTAACAAAAAGCAAATATTAAAATGCACTTATATCAGTAATAACTACCATTTTTGCACTTAGATCGGAGCACCGCCAGCAGACCCATGCGATAAACCACATGATCCAAGTCAGCACCTCTACAACAATTGACAGACATCACATGCCTGATTCACTCACAACATCAATGCCAATAGACAAGCCAACATTGTTTTATTTCACTTTGGTTGGTTCAAGTCGAAAGGGCCCTATAACTGGGGCACAGCATCAATGGGATGTGGTGTGTGAACAACTCGTCCACTGTCCAGGGTTGTTACTTTTTAGTAGAATGGCTGGAAGTCAAACCCGTGAACTAACAATCATTGAGTCTAATATGTTAACCATTAGTTTAGACTTATACCATTAGTTTAGTCTTAAAATTTTGTCCATAAATTTGCTAAATACTTATAATGTGGCACATGGAGCCTACCACGGACTAAATAAATAAGTAGACTGTTTACTCACCATTGGCCTACTGCAACAAGTTGAAGCCAGTTGAAGCCCGTTTTCATGAAATATTCATCATGCATATTTCAAGTGGTATGATCCACCGAGCGGACCTATAGCTGCATTTTTGATGCCTAACGTGTTAGTGTTAGTTCACAGATAAGTATTATAAATATGCTAATTTTGTGCCAAGCCAAAGCACAAAAAACAACTTTTCTAGCATACTGCCTCAATACACTCAATACAACAAAACAAAACTCTTTCGAATTTTTCGTTTGCTGCGCTGTCAGCAGGCATGCCTAACGTGTTAGTGTTAGATAGGTCATCAAAAATGCAGCTTATATGATCTCGGCAGACGATAATGCCGTCACGAACGTCATTATCATCTGCTATACATTATCGTCTGCTAGCAAAACAGATTGTTTTTGCTACATTATTTTTTCTAAATTGCATATCATGAACTTTTGGATCATGTAGCTTTAACCTTAGGATTTTTTGTTGTGCAAACCAAATTAAGAGTGCTTGTAAATCAAAATATATTAAATATTTATCATGCATATGCGGAGTGGGAGTGGCATTTTTTGGGCTTCAAAATTTTTGCTGAATCCATTACTTATGGTATATCTTATCTATGGAGCCTACGCATTTTCTTACTTGTTGTGATTCATGCACACATCTTACAACTGGGGACACGTGCAGCAAAGCCTAATCTGCGATACGCAGACCTTTAACGCTAGTAAATACAACTTTACCTAGTTCTGAAACCAGCCGTGCCATACTCAATAACTCTGTCCACTTTCATGCTATGAATTTTCTTCAATTGATCCATAACGTTAAGTTTGTTGTTGTGGAGTGTTGACGTAGACACGTAAACAAAAACATGACCTACAAAATCGCCGGTCATATTAAGGTCGTGTCAGCGGGGTCACGCTCGCAAACAACGTACTTTACAATCGGATGCAGGTTGTATCTTCAAAATAATCAAAAAGAAGCTTACGTTCTTCCGATTACTTTCTCTAACGTGGTGAGTTGCAGCACAGCGCACAGTAGCATTTTGACCAAAATAAAGTGCAAAATTTCACTCATAAATCCTGTAAATCTTTTCCTTATCAAGTAAGACGACTTCTTCACGTCAGTGTAAATGACATCTTTGGATCCATCTGGTAACATTCTCATAACGCTCATGACAGAACTCCATTCAATTAAACTACATGTAGTGTAGTGACTTGTAAGATGAACATACGGGAGGATATAGGCTACTATCACTAACGATGCATTTCTTAATCAATCAACATTACATAAAAAATGAAGGAAGTTTACGTTTATTAGCTTTGCACACAAAAACAATTAACACAGTAAAAGAACACTGCAAATCAATGAACCTAAAACAACGTACAAAATAAAACCAAAAGGATTAATCGAATAAAACGCATTGAATCTCACCGTATGGAATAAATCCCTATACAGTATACTTGCTATTCTTTGTTGCTCTCGATCTGTCGAAGAAAAATTCACGTACTTTTACACAGACTACAACTTGAAACAAAAAATACTAATACTTAATGGCAATTTCTCAAATTCTTAGATATTTTTCTGCATCCGTTTACACTGCACAAACTAAACTCATTAGCACATACATTCAGAACGAACTATCATGAGTAAATTAAGACTCTGAATAGAATGTTGTGTTTATGTTTGACTGAGTTTCATTTTCAAGACATTGTCAGGTTGCCTCAAAAATCATTCACAAATGTCTGCTACAAATCTTAACAACATAACACAATTTAAACTGCCATAAACAAGTAGCAAATAAATAGCATGGCCCTAATAGCTGTTCTATACTGAGCAATTATAGCCCAGGTCAAACAATAACATCAGAAAGTAAGGCTGCGTTCACACAGACAAGAGTAAGAGCACATATCCAGAAGTTTCCGTTTACAGCTCATACAAGCTTTGCTTGTACGAGTGGAACGATCACAGTCACTTGCACAAAATACAAACACATTCCAGTGACTGAAATCGAATCGAGTGAAAGCTTTGAAAATAAAAGAACAATATTCCACTACATTGTTAATAATTTCACCAATCATGCACCCAGACAACAATGACATAAGTTCTGACATCAAATATACATCAAAATTGTATAAATTTCATTAATGCTATTTACATGCCATTTACTTCATACAAGTTGGATAAAAAGCACGACCTGCACAAAAACTGCTCATACAAGTGAAATTCACAGATAACCCATCCTCACATTGGATTTGTGTCCTTCGAAATAGGTGCAAACTCGTGACAGGGATTCGAACTCACTTGTGTCCATGTGAATGCACACCCTGATGCACTCAACACACTGTTGCAGGAACTATGGATCCAGGTCCCAAAGAGGATTGCCACCAAAATCCAGGGTTGAAAAAACATTCTTTTTTGGAAAAGGAAACCCCGGCGAGTCTGATTGGGTTGCTCAATACTAATAACTTAAACTCAAAAAAAAATCCAAAACCGATCAAGTTGGGCCTTTAAAAAACCTGGGTTTAACCATAAACAAAATTCAATAAAACCTACTGGTTTGAACCTTTTGCCTCTTTTCAACCATTTACTAGAACCAGCAAACTTGAATGTCTTCGGGCCAGTAGGTGTCCGACAGAAACATAAGACTTTCGGAGTCCAGACGAGATCGCTTCATGCACTGTTGGTCTGCTGCATTCAGTTGATTCATGCAACTCCCTTCACTGCGCTTCCGCTTCAGCGATGTGCTGCTTGACTTCGATGGAGCCTTCTTCTCTTCCAAATCTGTCGGAATTGCCATCTTCCACTCCGACTGGACGCGCTTGAACAGCTCCATGGAGGCCCTAGCATCTTCCACCGAGTCATGCTCATGTGCCTGAATGCGCCGGCCTAACACATTAAACAGACTACACTTTCAAGCTTTGCACAAGGCTAAATCTGTGCACAGTAGCCACTGTGGCATGCAGGTTCAAGGTTATTACGGTTAACATGCTGTATAAATTGCTTAAGTTACTCATATTTAACTTACTCCAGGGTTCCCAGTCAATCGACAAAACTGAAATTCAGGACTTTTTCAGCACCATAAATACAAGAAAAATCCATCGACGCACTTAACTAAACTACAAGCACCTGAGTTATTTTAGTGAGAAAACATGATACGCAGAGAGCAAACAGTATATGAAAATAAAAGTAAGTAATTTAGTTTACGTGAAACACATAAGCAATTCCAGTAATTAAGCACAAATGTTACTGAAACAAAATTACGGATTCAGTATCTTGGTTTTTCAGGAAAACACCAGCAAAAATCAGGAGTTTTTCATGACTTTTTCAGCACCCATGTCCAATTCCAGGACTGTTCGTGTCCTGAAAAATGAAAAGTCAAATTTCAAGACTTTTTCAGGACTTTTCAAGACCAGTGGGAACCATGTTACTCACTGCAATAGCCTACTTAGCCCTGCATCACAGCAGCTGCTAGCAGGTAGGTCCTACCTCTTCACTAGCTCACACAGTCTAGTGTCATAATAGAACATTCACCACAATGTTGGACTGAGGTGTTTTTTATTTACCAAAATGTTTGTTTGTTATTATCGTCAAATATTTATATCACTTGTATTTCACAAGGTAATGTAGAGGCACATTTATGGTGTGGTGGGACGTGTAATAATCACTGTTGCAAATTGTCCACAGAGTGTGCCAGAATTTTGAAAACCGGTCAATAATTGGCGATGTAAAATGGCACGTTTTTATTGGCCCACCCTGTAGAATCAATGTACCGTAAAACATTGAATAAAAGCCTAGCACAAAATGCCATGACCCATGACCAGTATGTGGGACTCAGTGTATATTAAGGACCCAGCTTCTATTGATAAAAGTTGTACTGCTGAAGCTACTATTACTAAGTACATATTCTCCGGTCTGTATTGGGACCTGGCTTCAATTAGTACAAACTGCCTTGACCTGGCCTACATCCAGGACTCAACATTTATTAGAAACCTGGCTTAAATTTAAAGTATTCCTGTACTTGGTTACTTACTGAGCACTTTCATCATGCACACACAAGCATGAAACTTACCTAGAATAGCTAAAGTTAATGCCCTCAGTGAAGCGATGGGTCGATCGGCGAGACCTGCAAGCTCTCTCAGCCGAAAACATCTGCTAGTGTCTCGACGCATGTATGCAGGAACAAAATCCTCCATCCCAAGCACTGACAGATCATTATGTAATGCATGACCTACTACAACTTTGCCCTGTGACACAAGACATACAACTACTGTTAGAATGATAGTGGTACTGAGGCATTGGGTATGGCGACTGGTCTCTAGTCTGAAGGGGCACAGTCCACACTCTGCAAGTGCCTACAACTCAGTGTGCCATAGACAAGAGCCACTGTGAATAATAGGGCTGTACCAAATATTCTATTCGTATTCTATTCGGCCCGAACAGTAGGCCGAACAGTGTATTCGTATTTGGCCGAATAGTAATGTCAAAAACCGGCCGAATATGAATAATAAGCACTGTGTCATCGCTGCTCGTTGGTCCCTCATTTAGCCTTAGACAGTTGTTGTCTCAGCAGCATAACGCCCACATGATGCTTGATGACATTTCCTTAACCATCTAGTTAGCTCGTTGTCAAGAGTCTTTTGTGAATCACTGTGATGTTTCATTAG
>Ga0209367_1003631_pt1 | contig 21045 bp, 11 predicted proteins | sample WorMetLIZISLAND2_FD_187412 | JGI IMG/M metagenome (GOLD analysis project Ga0209367, IMG submission 187412) | Marine gutless worms symbiont microbial communities from Max Planck institute for Marine Microbiology, Germany - Olavius geniculatus... ...
GCACTATTGACAATAGTGCCCACCCAGAGGGCACTATTTGATTGGCGTCGTCATCACGCCGACGCCGGTCACGCCTTGTTAACATTCGAAACGTCTATGACCACGCGTCATGTATTGTGGCTAAACGGTACGTCAAACGTTATCAGCAGACAGCCATGTTTACTTTATTTGAAAAGAGCATAAAATACCACAAATTTTGCCTAGAGGCGTTGAGGTATAACAAAACAAATATGTTGCCCTTGATCTTCGATCTCGGGCAACATATTACGAACTTCGGGTCAAAAAATTTCAGTAATGACCTCGACGCCAGTCACTATTTGTATGTTAGGCATTAAAAATTCAACTTCATCCCTAAAATTTCTGTTGGACTTTCAGAAATGTCGGTTCGGTTTTTTGTTTGCTTTCAAAGTTTTACCGGAACAAAATACTGTGATCTTGTCTGTTACGTGCAATGGATCACTTCACTTTTTGACTTAGACTTTCGCTGAGTCTTTTCGCTGAGCGTAAGCTAAAGCTGAACGCTAAAGTCTGTACTTAGACCACAGTTCAACAAAACTGTGGTCTAAGTCTACTGACTTAGACCAAAACAATTAAAAATGGCGGAAAATTCATAAACCTAACAGGAAATAAATCAACCATTTTATACGCTTGGACTTGCTTATTTAATTGCGCCGCACATGCAACTAACGTAATTACGTAGCATTTGACGTCATTGCATATTTATTACGGCGTTTATTTTTCGTACCAGACTGCTTTAATTTACTAAACCATCCGTATGCATAGGACTGTATATAGTTGCCATGTTTTCGCTCAGCTAAAGTCAAAAGTTGAAGTGGATTCAGGCTCAGCGAAAGTTAAGCCCTAAGGGCTAAAGCTATCTCTTCCATGCAAATCGAACCAACTTTAGCCAGGTTAGTTCGGCTCAGCTTTGGTCTAAGTAGGTACTTTAGGCTCAGCGAAAGTCTCAGCGAAATCACTTCACTTTTTGACTTAAGTAGGTACTTAGACCGAAGTTTAGACTCAGCGAAAGTCTAAGTCAAAAAGTGAAGTGACCCAATGTCTTTGCCTTAGTTCTAAAGGATAGGCCTACTATTTGGTGTGTCACTGTTTTCGTATGAGTTGTTGTTTGTACACCATGGGCCACTAAAAAACGTGCCGCTTTACTTTTGTCCATATCTTTGCCACTTATTGACTGATTTTCAAAATTTTTTCACTGGCACACTCTGCGGATAATTTGCAATAATATAATTGTTATATATCCCACCACACCATAAATGCGTTTTTACACTACCTTGTGAAATATAAATGTAAGAAAAACTAACGATAATAACAAATGTTTAGGTAAACGAAAAAAAATTCAGGCCAACAGTGCAGTATGACACTAGACTGTGTTAGACCCACGCAGTCTAATGTCATACGGATCATTCACTGCCAAATGTTGGTCTGAGGTGTTTTTTTTTGTTTCATTTACTAAAATGTTAGTTTGTTATTAACGTTATTAGACGCATATTTCACTTATATTTTACAAGGTAGTGTAGAGACGCATTTACGGTGTGGAGGTATATACAATAATCACATTATTGTGAATTGTCCGCAGATTTTGCCAGTGAAAGAATTTTGAAAGTCGGTCAGTAATTGGCGAAGAAAGATATAAGCAAAAGTAATGTGGCACGTTTTTTATTGGCCCACCCTGTAGCAATATTGCGCAGCGCGTCATGAAATGAAGTAGGAAATAAATCTAAATTATTTCTTGCATCGTTTTCTTGCTTTTTTGCCAGACCGCACAGGATTTTTAGGCATTACTAGAATGATAGCAGCTGACAGGCGGTAGAAGTCACAATGCGTTGTTGATTGGGTCTGTCCATTTGTGTTGTTTTGCATTCATAATAATAGTGGTGACACACTGGCCTGTTTCTGCTAGGCCTACCAGTCGACTAGCACCAGAAACTGGTCAGTCTGTCATACTTTTCTGGTTCCAGAAACCGGCGCCAGATTGAACATGTTCAATTTCGTCCCTTCACCTTCGTTTGAGTTGCATTTTTGAATTTTTTCAGCAACATGAATGCTAAAACAGCGGCTATAACGTCATCATCCTCATAATTCTCAAAATCGGAATTCATTTTTGTTTAGTTTCTGCCGGTATTCTTTGCCAGCTAAGTGTGTCATGGTTTCTGGCACCAGACGACTGGCGCCTGTTTTCGGCGCCAGAAACTGGCCAATGTGTCATCTACTTAAGAGTTACAAAATGGCTTGTTCGTTATTTCTGCAACAATTATAGGAGCTGCAGTGTGCACTTAGTGACTTGTTGCTAACTTTCTCGTTCTCTGAACACCCTGGATTTCAGCAAAATTGTCACTATTTCAGTGTTTTAAAATGTCCACCTATGCAACATTTTGGATGCTCAACTTACGGTTACCGAGTTGGAATGAGGCTTTTTGTCAGCATTTGCGTCTTTATGAACACTGGACTATTGCCTACTTGTATAATTTTAATATACAAATGGTGACTGGTGTTGAGGTCATCATTGAAAATTTTTTTGCCAGAGGTTCATTAAATGTTTCCTCGAGGCCAAAGGCCGAGGGAAACTTTTTATAACAGACAGAATCTTGTACCACAGGCGCGACCTTAAGTGCGGTCGGCCAAAAAAACAACCACGACATTTTTACTGAACGAACAATGGCGTCATTTTAGTAAATCATTGGGGTCTCAGTAATCACTAATGCCCTTGGGGGTCTCACTTTGCGTAACGTAGGCCTATTGAATTGTTCTTGCAGCAGTAACAGTAACGCTGTTTCAGAGGTGGGCCTACGGTTTACAGGAAAAAAATTAAAATGGTAATTCCTTGGGTGACGGGGGTCCGTAGACCCAGCCCTAGCTGAGTGAATTACTGCCAAACACATATCCAATCCGTGTGAACGACTGATTCTGGAATTTCAGTCTTAAGCGACGAAATTCAGTCTGCAAACGGAACTCGATCGTTCATAATCATGAAGACCGTCACGTCAGTCAAGAATCAGCAGTGAACAGTGCCGGTTGCTGCTGCTGCTGATGATGACGATGATGTGAACGCAGGAAGAGGTTTCTTATCATGTAGCAGATAGATCAGCATGTCACCTTTGCCTTTTACCTTGACGTGACCTCTGCACTCGAGAACGTAGCCGCGAGGCTCCAGGATCTCGCAGACATCCTGAGTCACCTGCAACGCATATACGATTGACACAGACACAGTTTGTAGACAGCGCAAACAACGAAACCTGCTTGACTTATTTAGTTCTTTAATTTAACGCGGTGACTATATAACCGGCAGCCGGATAAATAGCCTGTGGGCTATTTATGTTTTCTTTCCTTATTTGCACGCAAAACGTCCTATATCGTCAACGTGACTTGCTCGCTGACGAATAATGACAACGTCCAACGGTCCGAGTCGACTTGATCGTGTTTTCCACGCTGTTCGAAATGCTAAAAGTTTTTGGCCGCATGTCTGGTTAGGTTGTTGCAAGTTTCCCAGGGGGGATACTGGTAAAATGTTTGCTGAAGTGACGAAAAAAATGTCCGTGGTGGATTTTTGGAATCATGCTTTAGCCGTACTTGTCGACGATCGTCGATTGTAACAGTTACTGTTCTTGTTACTACTACTGCTATTACTACACTGTGTCCCAAAAACGTCCCACTTAGTGATTGTCTATATCTTCGCTAAATATTAGCCGATTTTTAATTTATTTTTCACTGGTACATTCTGCCGTCAATTAGCAATAAAGGGATTGTTGAATATCTCGCCACACGTTAACTGTGTCGCTACACTACCTCGTGAAATATAAATGCAAAAAAAACTAACAATAATAGAGAGTAATTACAGTGATTTTGGTGATTTTTAAAATTTATGTTTCACATGGTATTGTAGCGACACAGTTAAAGTGTGGTGAGATATTTAACAACTACTTGATTGCCAATATTTTTTGTTAACAGTATGCGCCGGTGGATAAATGTTGAAAATCTTTTAATATTTGGCGAAGACATGAATAATGACAAAGTGGGACGTTTTGGGGACACAGTGTATACCACAGTGCTACTATTACTAACAACTAGCACAAACAAGTAACCTGTATAGATCCCGGACTGGCAGTGCTGTCCATCCTACTCGCAACGTTGACCGTATTACCCCAGATGTCGTACTGGGGTTTTCTGACGCCGATAACACCCGCAACCACGGGACCGACGTTTATTCCTGTACCAACGACAGCAAAAAACGGCAGGGAAAATTGTACTGTATACGTTGTACAGTGCTATAAAAGTTAAAGGTGGTGTTATAGCTCTTTATGAGAAACCCATCGCAGAGCTACGGAGCGTCACCTGCCATATGTGATCACACAGTATTACCTGCCGTCCGACACAGGTGAACGCGCCGCGCTTTAACCCCAGCCAGATAGGCCGGTACTCGATTTACCTACTCCCGGGGCTGGAAGGCTGAGTTGACCTACTATGTAAAATATGTCTTATCATGAAACCTTTCCACAGGTTGCCCGTAATTCGTCCGTACGCCTGTCTGTCTGTCTGTCTAGCAGTCACATAAGAGCTACAAAGTTCGAAAACAAAAAGGTGTAGACAAAACTTGATGCGAACGTTCAGTTACGTTCTCCATAACGCACAGGTCTACCAGAAAAGCTTAGCCATGACCAGACCTGATTAGCCCAATATCACGGGCGTAATGCAGATGTGATACTAACAAAAAAACTGTGCCTACGGTAACTTGCCTACACGCAACGTATAGTCTGCCTTTAAGGCGAATAAACGTGTTCATAATCAAGGCCACTATTTTTTGCGCTTGTTTTGACTACTAATTTATAGGCATTTCTTTCGGCCACCAGAATCAGGACGCACCGATACGTAGTTGAAAGTTGTTGAACGAGTGAACATTGACGACTTGCAGCTGACATTTGATCGCGAACGCGAACTCCACCATCGCCAGCACGTGGTGATTGTCTTCCGTACACGAGTCTGTGGTGACAAGTCCGGAAGCTGTCATGTAGGTGGCGCCTGTTGTTTTGATCTTCTCAATGCAGCTGAACCGAGATTGTCCCAGTATCTAATACCCCGTTTACACGATCGAGCAAACATCGAGAAAACGTCGAGCAAATGTATTCAAAATACACGTGCTAATTGCCCGACGTCTACTCGACGTCTGCTCGATGTTTGCTAGCATTAATCTAGCTATAGCTCGACGAGTTATAGTAATTAGCATGCTAATTAGGAGGGCGGGCGGGTTGTAATTGGAAGGGCTATATAACACGTGATCAGCTGTGGACTAAGTCTAGGCCTACATTTGAGCCAGGGAACGGGGTTCCATCAGGCATGCTTGATGTTTGCTCGATGTCTGCTCGACGTTTGCTCGATCGTGTAAACGGAGTATAACAACGCCAACTTTATCTTATTTCCTAACCTACTCAATCTGCCTATTTTTCACTACAATGTTTGAAGAGTTACGTAAGTGACCGTAATCTCACCACTAATCTCATTACATTATTGAGTCCGATAAAAATCGATGGTTGTTGCTATCGAAAAAAAGTTTCTTTCCCTACCGAAAAATAGTCCCTATTGTCAATAACAAGTTTACTTTACATTGCAATAATAATGTATCTACTGCATAATGTATCTATCTAATGGATGCATTTAAATAATATTTAACAAAAAGCCCAGCCACCGCTAGGAAAAGCCGACCGTACCGCATTCGTCCGAAACCTAGCGTCCGACTTCCAGTCACGGAGAGAAAGCGATTTGTCAAAGGCAACACAGTTCCATGCACGCTATGTTAACTAAACGCTGTTTCGAAAGCTACAATGAACGCTAGTATAACAGACATCGCACGTGGTCATTTTGCCAGGCGATATAAATAGCTAAAAAAATGAACAATAAAAATATTGGACGCAGGTTTTGCAAATATTTTCACAATAAAAACGCCTTGATCGGGAAAACGCGATACAGTTTATACAGTTCCTGTTGCAGTACTGACTTTCAAGGTCATCCAAGGTCGATGATTTTCATTCCATTCGAAAACCAATGTACGAATTCCTATCAACGATCAATAGCAACCTAGACCCTATCTCGTAACGTTTAGCCGCAATAGCGCATAACGGCCTTCAAGGTCATCCAAGATCAATGATTTATATCTCGTTTGAAAACCAGTATGCGATTTTCTACTAGTCATCAACGGCAATTTAGGTCTTACCTTGCACCGTTTAGCCACAGTACATCCGTGACAGGCAGACGGACGGACGGACAGACGGACGGACGACAATCATGCCAATAGCTCGACCGTTACTAAAGTATGGTCGGCTAAAAAACAATAGAATAATTTTCTAATCTTTTCAACCTCGTCAAAATCGGCGATGATTTCGTTCAGCAACCGTAGACATTCGACGCCGTCGTTGTACAGTTCGAGACTCGAATCGATGTTTTATCCGTCAGCCCAACTCTAAACTCTCTGTCGGTATTTTACCAGCCACTCACGGTGTCGTTGTACAGTTCGGCGTAGAACTCGAAGAAGTTCGCGATCGTCGCAAACATGACGCAGACGTTTTCACTGTCCTGGTAAAACAAGTCCTGCAAACGAGCGTCGACACACGCAAACAAAACACTTACAACAAAAAGTCCAGCTCTCGCTAGGGTAGGCCGACCACACCGCCTCTATCCGAAGCTCAGTTCAGCTCAGTTTAGTTACGTCGCTCTGTACGCGTCTTTACGTGTCTCGCATCACTTATACCCCATTTACACCATCGAGCAAACATCGAGCTAGCTCGATGAGCTATGGTAATTAGCATGCTATTTAGGAAAACGGGCGGCTTGTAATTGGAAGGCCTATATAACACGTGATCAGCTGTGGGTTAAGCCTAGGCTTACAACTGATGTTTGCTCGATTTTTGCTCGATCGTGTAAACACTCTATTAGATTGCGCAACACTAGCTACGCGGATGGCTGCATAATGTGTCGGCAATGGAGTTGTATATAGACGAACCTCGTCCCTGCTGTGATGTAAGTTGAGAAAGTGCTGTGCGACGTGCGCCGGCAGAATGTTGTTAACCAGCTTGGCGCATTAAAACAGCATTATTAACTGCAATTATTATGCAGTAATAATTATTTAGGACCTATTAACCTATATGTTGTTAACGAGCTTGGCGTTGTAGGCGCGCAACGCTTGCGCTTCGTCTTTCTCTTCATTCGCCTGTAAAAAAGACCGAACGAGCGTGGCGTAGCTTTTGTACCCATCGCAAGTAGATCGTGTCTCAGACAAGCAAACCACTTTTATTTTTAAAATAGCTCCGTGAAACACTGTCTAATTTTAACAATTTTTGCGTGCATCATCGCGAAAAAAAAAACTTCGCGCAAATTATGACTGCATTTTTGTCCACCTCATCTGAATTCTGTCGCTACACTACCTTGTAAAGTGCAGAAGTCATAAAAGCTGTTCAAAAGATAAAAGCGGCTTGCTTTCTGAGACACGGTGTACAAATATCATTTGTTTATGGATTAGTTCACGAATGTTAATGCAGTTCATATCGCGAATGAATTTTGCGTTTTGCCGAAGGAAGTCGCACGCGTAAGCGACTGCTCATTTTCCGTTCCGCTGAGGGTAGGAGGCTGAGTTGACGTGAGCAAGCAGCAGATCAGTAACTTGCTCAAAGTTGTTTACTACGACTGGCAGTGAGATTTAAACGCAACCTGAAGGTTACGAGTCGGATAAGCTACTCATTTTCCGTCGCGCAAAACTAAACGGAGCGTGAGAGAAACTGGAGGATAATAATAGTGTTTACACGATGAAGCAAACATCAAGCGAACATCAAGCAAATGTATTAAAAATATACGTGCACGACGTGTGCTCTAATATCCCGTTTTCATGATCAAGCAAACATCGAGCAATCATCGAGCAAACATTTAGCAAATGCATTCAAAATACACGTGCACGACGCGTGCTCTAAATTTGCTCGATATATGCTTGACGTTTGCTTCGTGTAGGCTATGCTTTATGCATGCTTCATATTTGTTTGATGTTTGTTCGACGTTTGCTCGACGTTTGCTCGACGTTTGCTTGATGATTGCTTGATCGTGTAAACGGGGTGCAAATTTGCTTCATGTTTGCTTCATCGTGTAAACATCCCATAACGGACCTGCGATTTCCAGATGAAGTCCAGTCGAGCGGTCACTTCGAGCTGCTGCAGGTGGATATAAAGAGCGATTGTAATGAACAGTACGGCGTAGACACAACGCCATTTCAGCGGCACACTAGCATCAACCGGCCATGTTTCCTCTAAACTATACAGCATACAGCCCACAATACAACAAGAAAGCGTCAAAATGTTAGTCTACATAACGCAAAAATTGCAATAATTTCACCACACCTATAACGTTATTTAACAGTATCGTAGACCCTCCTCCTAAAATTAATATAACGTTGACTTTACCACTTAAACTTAAGTAGCCTAAAAGCGTGCACACAGCGACGTAACTAAACTAAACTGACATGGTTTATTTTCTGACGAACTGACCAATGTAATGCATTACAGTAGGCATCGTCTAACGGCGCCGTCGACAGTGCAACTACTAAATAGTACCCATTTCACTCTTCGTCGTCCATGACGCATGTGATGTCAGTTCGTCGAAAAGTAAACCATGTCAGTTCAGTTCAGTTTCGTCGCTCTGTACTTTTTTTAATTATGTGCTTTTCTCTTAAGTCTGGCTTATCTTGCGCGGCGCGATCTTTTTTTCAGTCGATAAAACTTATTTTCAGATAACAAGCACTGTTCGTATCATATCTTACTGCGTGTTGTTGATGTTGCTGTTGACAACTTGAAGACGAAGGAAAGTTTCACGAGCGTCGAGAACTTCGACGTTTAACAGCAGTAGAGACAGCAGAAGTAGCGTGGACATTAGGAAGAGTCAAACGAGTTTATTAGAGACATGACAAGAGCGTCTCTAATTCTTTCACAACATAAAGCCGCATAATAAATGCACTTTCATTAATGAAATTAACTTGATTTATTGGTTAACTGAAGAACAGTGACATTAAACAACAGTAGAAACATTAAAAGTAGCGTGGACATGAGGAAAAGTAGGAGAAGTTTAGTGACGTAACGACACGATTGTAAACACACGGGTAACAGCAGCAGTGTCATCAGCGTACACAGAACGTTGTACTAACACACAATACACAATACACAGCTGTTATCTATGTCATCAAGTGAAATACGTCAACGGGACATAATAACGCCTGAAAAATTCCTGTAGACAACACTGGCGCATAGATTTGAAAAAGCACTGGGGACACGTGTCCCTTAGAAGCCTATTCAGCTACTAAAAATAGTGTCAAAATGCATTAAAACACTTCATTTTTATTTTTTTACACAAAAAAATCGGAAACTTTTCTACAGAGAGGCAAAGTTCTTCGCTACATCCCACTCCCTATTGCCCCCCCTTTACACCCAGATCGTTTGAGGGGAATCCCTTCATTCAGCGGCATAAAATTTGTCCACAAAACACTAGAGACACTAGGCCATCTTATGGTGAAAATCCGGACTCTGTATCTTACCAGGGTTTAATTCGGTACCGGGTTGTGACGGACAGACGGACGGACGGACAAACAGAAGTACCATAGCTATATCTACGGAATAAACGTTACCAGTACGAAGGCTCAAGTAAATTTGTACGCATACCTCTGGATAGTGACCAGTGAAGGGACTGCAATCACCGGTTTCTGGATTGATGATATTATAATCTTCAGCACGAGAAACGTCAGTGACATTACTCTGAGAGGTATTAGTAGCAGTCGTTGTTGTAGTAGTAGTAGTAGTTGTTGTAATTGTAACAGTAGTCTCAGCAGCAATTGTTGTGTTGTTATAAGGCGCTGAATAAAAAAGCAGAAATGATGTTGTCAACTGCACATTGTTCAGACTTTCGCAGCAGTTTCTCTTATTGGTAACGCCCAGAACGAGCTGCAAATATAAATGACCAAACTACGACTTCTGCGTTTCGCAAGGTAGTGCAGCAACAGTATTCGGGCGAGGTAAATAAAACTGCAATCATTTACGTCAATTTTTTCATGATGTTGCACGAAAATGATCACGGCTTGTGCGATAGCAACAAGCTGTTGCATAAGCGATGTGCCAAGTCAATGGGAAAGCCAAAAGTTCGACTCCCACTGCTCTCATTTTCAACCGATCTTTCTGAAACTCAAAACCAAGAAAGATATCCGGGATACGACCCTGCATGCAAAATTTGGTTAATGTGGGACGACGGAAAGGGGATCTGCAAAAATGGCGAATTTTGGCGTACTTTTGGTTCTTTCTTTTTTTACTCTTCGCGTCGCGTCCAAATCACACCGTAGGACCGATCACGACCAATGAGTGCTCAAAACGCGTGTTTCTGCGCAAGGAAGTGTTTTTTGGGGAGTCTCAATGATAAAAAATAAAGTTTATGGGTCAAAACTCAGCAAAAACATGATTTTGGGGGTTTAAATAGGCATTTTAAGCCAAATTTGTGGAATTTTCAAATCGCGATATCTCGAAAAGTATAAAGTCGATCAACGCGAAATTTGACAGGCAAGTTTAGTACCGCAAACGGGCTTCGTGGTTTGACCGACGTTACAAAATAATAATCCAAGACGGCGGCAGCCGCCATCTTGGATTTTTGCATAAACATTAATAACTCAGCTGCCGTTTGAGATAGATTAATGAAATTTTGCAGCAGTGTAGCCAGCTACTACAGAAAATAGGTCATGTGACCAAAAGTGGCAATAGTAATAAATTCAAGATGGCGGCGGCCGCCATCTTGAATTTAGTTTATCACCCATAGCTCGCTTGTTATTGCGTATATTTGCACGAAATTTAACATGTGGACTCATTTTATGGTCCTACGTACGAACTGACTATAATATTGAACAAAAATTAAATCCAAGATGGCGGCGACCGCCATCTTGGATTTTTGCACAAACACTAATAACTCAGCTGCCGTTTGAGTTAGATTAATAAAATTCTGCAGGAGTGTTTATGGTCCTACGTACGAATTGACTATGATACTAAACAAAAATTAAATAAAACCGCAAATATTATATATAAAAAACTGCAAACAATTTATTTAATGTTTTATAAGCGATGATGTAAAACAGCAAAAAAAATCCACAAAGTATAAGCACGAACATTATGTATTAGCTTAGACATTTTTATAGTTATTGAAGTCAGATTAAATGTCTAAGCTAATACATTACTTTATGCTTATACTTTGGATTTTTGCTATTTTACATCATCGCTTATACAACATTAAATAAGTTGATTGCAGTTTTTTAATACATATAATTGTTTAAATAGGCCGACGTTTCGCGGAGTTATTCAAAAAACGAGTGGCACGTTTTTTGAGACACGGTGCATAAGCGCTTCGATATATCTATTAATTTAGCTAAAATGCTTTGCAAACGTTTCTTATATTTTTTGAGCAACTATGTTGCTAAAATATTTTACGTTGAAACTTACAGCACATGTTTCACACCTGTTTAGATGTAAACTAATACCCCGTTTACACGATCGATCTAACATCGAGCAAAAGTCGAGCAAATGTTTTCAAAATACATGTGCTAATTGCTCGACGTCTGCTCGATGTTTGCTAGCATTCATCCAGCTAGCTTGACGAGCTATGGTAATTAGCATGCTAATTATGAGGGCGGGCAGGTTGTAATTGGAAGGTCTTTACAACACGTGATCAGCTGTAGACTAAACCTAGGCTTACATTTGAACCAGGAGGCGGGGTTCCATCAAGCCTGTTTGATGTTTGCTCGACGTCTGCTCGACGTGTGCTGGATCGTGTAAACGGGGTATAAAGCACAATGCATTTTAAAACGTTGAAGAAGTTTGTAAATGCCAAGTTTAGCATGATTTATAGTCAACAACAGTAAATTGTTCAGCACGCAAATAATCTTGCAGCAAAATACAAAAATGCGAAACACACGTGTTTAGCATAGATTTCCGGACAAATCAATTTTATTTTACTACCAATACTAGCTTAGATATGTTGTTCCATAAATGTGATGCAATGTAAGACCAAACCAATTTAGTACAGCGCCGTTGTAACACTGTCATTGTAAATCAAAAACGCCAAAACTGACAAGCGATGAACTTTGAACTCCGTAAGCAGCCAAGCAATTCTATAAATACATTATTCTTTCGGTAAACGAATATTTTAAAGTCATAGTATTAAGACGACGTACGAAGCTGGCAAGTGGTGCTAGATAAGCGGCGGTGACAGCTGTAACTGGCAGCAACTGGACGAGACGTCGACGTGCTGACGACGAAACGAACTTAATACACGATAAACAACGAACAACCGCCGATAATAACTTCATCGCCACCTGCATTATACATCAGACGTCAGACACGTGGAGACCCTTATACCCCATTTACACGATCAAGCAATCATCAAGCAAACATCGAGCAAATATGAAGCATGCATAAAGCATAGCCTACACGAAGCAAACATCGAGCAAGTACCGAGCAAACATCGAGTAGACATCGAGCAAACGTCGAGCAAACGTCAAGCAAACATCGAGCTAGCTCGTCCAGCTAACATATAACCAGCTCGTCGAGCCAGCTTGATCTTGTAAACAAGGTATTAGTTGTAAAAGCCACCAGACAACTGTCCAGGTTGGCCATTTAGCCTATAAATCTGACAAATCTGGCATTGCCCTGAAAGGTTTTCTGCTGACGCATACGTGATTATACGTCGTGAACAATCAAAGCACTGCAGAGTGTCGACGAAAAGCGAGTGACACGAGCTTAATTCTAGCCTCACAGGCGTTTACAGTTGCAGCGAAAGGACTTGAGTTAATACGATGCTGCTGCAATTGCACGCCGTCGACGAGTCATTGAAGTGCGTGATTTTCAATAGCAACGTGTGTGATTTTTGTACCCGTTGGTAGGCTTTTCTAATATATATATGCCAAATATGAACAAAAATATCAATAATAACCAAATTGTCATGCCTTGTTCAAGACTAAGTACCATGACTACTGTCCGCGAATGTCATGCAGTCAAAAACGTCAAAAACACGCAAAAATCATGTGACCTTCACCTTTGACGAATGACCTTGAAATTTAACAGGGTTCTAAAAATTGTCGTCGTGCATGTTCGTGCAATAAATGAAGCTATTAGTGAGTTATCGTATTGATCGAGAAACAGAAAAAAACTGGAAAACAACAACAAAACAGCGACGATGCTGAAAGCAATACTTGTGTCGTTGCTACCGCGGACAGTAATTAATAGACTGGCCTGACTGCCTTGATCGGCTTGGTTGTCGCCGGCTTGGCAGAGCAGGTAGATTGACAGAAATAAATACGGTAGAATAACTCCGATTACAGCTACTAATGTCAACATCCTGCATACAAACGTTTACACATCATCCGTGACGTCATCATCATGATGTCATCGTCATCATCATCATCAGCAGCAGCAGGATAAAAATATTCGCACTATTCTGCGGGCACACTCGTAGCTACTAGGCATGTCAGTCTCAACCGCTGTGTTTGGAGTGCTATAACTCTATGGCGTCCTGGCCGGAAGGGGGGGGCAAAGGGGGCAACTGCCCCTTACCCTAAACTTTAAGCTGCCGGAAATTTGTTTTAAAAAATCTTGTTATTGTCAGGCAATTTTTGTCCAAAAAATGCAAAATTTGGGGCTAAAAACCTTATTATCGGAAAATATGAAGGCAAAATGGACATTTATTTTGAGCACCCACAGTAAATGAAAGATGGGCGTGCTGCGCCCGTACTTTGGCCCCGATGATTGTTATTTGACCTTGTACGCCCACCTTTCATCTGCTACCCACATAATATTCTCTGTCGGAATTTTGTCGGAAATCTGCGGTGTCGCTCAAAAAATTGCAACTTCGTACCCGGCTTACTTCTACACGGTGGGCCAATAAAAAACGTGCCACTTTACGTTTGTCCACATCTTCACCGATTTTCAAAATTTTTTTACTAGCACACTCTGCGGACAATTTTCAATAATGTGATTATTATATATCCCACCACATGGTGAATGCGTTTCTACACTACCTTGTGAAATATAAATGTAAGCAAAAACTAACGATAATAACAAAAATTGAGGTAAATGGAAAAAAACGCTTCAGACCAACATTGCGATGAATGATTCGTATGACACTAGACTGTATTAGACCCACACAGTTTAGTGTCATATAGAGTGACCATTCACCGCAATGTTGGTCTGAGGTGTGTTTTTTATTTCCGTAAATGTTTGTTTGTTATTATTATTATACATTCATTTATCGTTTATATGTCACAAGGTAGTGTAATGGTATATAGGCTAAAATAATCACGATATTGCAAATTGTCCGCAGAGTGTGGCAGTGAAAGATTTTTGCAAACTGGTTAACAATTGGCAAAGATATGGACAAAAGTAAAGTGGCCCACCCTGTATAACTCATGACGTTGCTGGCGCGGCCTCTCTGGCGAGCGCATAATCATACCGACTATGAGGGAATAATCACTAAAATAGTAAAAAAATTTTACGCAGACGTACGGCCAGTGACGGTCTGTTGACAGCCAAACGGTAAATTGCGTAAACCAAAGCAGTAGAAGTGCGACTGAAGTACAGCATAGATGCGATGCTGACATTCCTTCACACTCCTCGCCGTACTACACACAAGGCATTCACATGAAACGTTAGACCCCGTTTACACGATCGAGCAAACATCGAGCAAACATCAAGCAAATATAAAGCATGCATAATATCCAGTTTACACGATGAAGCTGGCTTGACGAGCTGGCTTGTCCAGCGAACATATATAATTGCTCGATGTTTGCTCGATGTTTGCTAGACGTTTGTTCGACGTTTGCTCGACTTTTGCTCGATGTTTGTTTGATCGTGTAAACGGGGTATAAAGCATAGCCTATACTAAGCAATCATCAAGCAAACATTGAGCAAACATCGAGCAGACATCGAGCAAGCATCAAGCAAATATCGAGCAATTATACATGTTGTAGCTGGACGAGCCAGCTCGTCAAGCCAGCTTAATTGTGTAAACGGGGTATTAAACAAACTGCCGTCGCAAACAGTGTAACGTACAATTATCACTTGCCACCCAGTGGCGTCGTGCCCTTCTTCTCCTGCTAAAATTTTGGCTGTCGAAAAGTTGTCGAAAAAATTTTCTGTAGGCAAGTTTACGTCCAAAATGCCAAATTTGGGACTAAAACTTCATTTTCAGGCAATTCAGGGGCAAAGTTACAGTTTGAGCAAACAGAATGTTCTCTGTCGTACATTTGCAACTGCTTCTTTATCGGAAAATCGCACATTCCTGTCTGCTTACTTTTTTGACCACCCACGACGCCAGTCTTTGCCGTCTTCTTCGGTATTGTAGGCCTCGTGACCTTCTTGCCCACGCTGATTATAATAAGGCATTCTACAGGCTAGGCCAAAAATGACCAAACTTGTTTCTGTCAGAACTGCATAAAATCTAAACCAAATTTGCTAATTTTTGACACACGGAGAGCAAAAACTATAAAATTATGTAAGGTACACGCACTGTCCACCTCACCTATTTTACGTTAATGCACTACCGTGTAAAACGCAGATGTTTTAAATTGTTACATTACGTGGTGATTATTAGTATCAGATTGCTCCCCTTTGATTATCAATTCAGCAGACAGTGCCACGCGATTTAATAATTTGGTAATATTAAGTGATTTACGCCGAATATAGCAAACAACAAAATAACTGACGGATAAGCTCGAAACACATCTAATCCATGAACGAGTGCTGTGCATTTTGATCAGTTGATCGTTATTGCCGCTACCTGCAGTGGCGTCATGTCTAAACCATTAATGTGCACACCTTGGACATAGGTTTCGATAATTTTAAAGCAAGTTGTTACACAAACTTATAATTCTGTTAAATAAATTACATTTTTGTTTATTGTGCGCTAAACTAAGTTTGTTTAAACTTCTACGGCACAACAACTCAGCATTATGCAACAATTTGGAGCATCTGTGTTTCACACGGTAGTGCATTGACATAAATTAGGTAAGATGGACAATAAGCATACCTCACATAATTATATTGTTTTTGCTATCAGCATGCTAAAAATTAGCAAATTTGGTAAAGATTTGACGAAGTTCTGACAAAAACAATTTGGGTCATTTTTTGGCCCACCATGAATGGAGATGAAATACAAGGTTTGCGTAACTGAAATAGCAAGCAACAGCAATAGCCCATTGTCGCACTGCTACAATACGCAAAGCCATTCATTCCCACCTTGTCTGCTGAGATTTTTCGTGCCACGTTGGCTAAATTTAGACATTTTTTTCATTCACTTGTATTTGCAACTACAAGCTGCATTCTGCTTCATTTTAGTACATTCGTATACCCGTTAACCCCTGCTGCTGTTGCTGCGGTTACCTTGGTTTCCATGGCAACCTTGCGAAATGTCAGTAGCAGTCGGTTCATATGTTGAGACCGCAGCCAGTCGATGTTACGACCACTGATTGCCTGTGATAAATACTCGTTAATCCAAGGCTCAAGGTTAGAGGGTTAAATGGTTAAGTTAAGAGCAGTGACATTATAATAATTAATAATAAATAACAAATACTGTGATGATAAATACTCGTTCAATTCGTCTTCGGCATCTCGCTGTTGATGATGTTCGCCGATCCCCAGTCTACATGTACCCCACACCATAGATTTTAAAAAACACACATTTTTTGCTTTTTTTCATAAAGGTTTAAAAACATGCTTTTAATGGTTCTTTCTGTTTATTGTCCTATTTTAATGTTGTACAAAATTACAAATATGCTGCATTTCTCATGGGCAAATTGTACCATAATCACGGTTACGTAATAACATTCAGTATATTCCGGTCTTCAGTCTTCACAAGTAGTAGATTTTTGCTTTGAACGTGTTATTGCGCTAAATGTAGAACAGTGTTTTTTTTGTGTATGTTTTACATGTTTTTATAAAAAATGAAAAAAACACGGTTTTATGTTTTTTATTCGCAAATTAATGTTTTTCAACATTTATGCCCCACACCAGCCAACACTCCGTAAGTAAGTAAGTAAAATTCAACATAAGCAGCACCAACGTCGTGTGTTTAAAAAAATAGACGGACATAAAAAAATTGCAATTTTTCGACGACATACACTGCAAATTTCCGTCATAATTCCGTCAGATAACTTCAAATTTCCGACGCAGATTGTGGGTGCTCAAAATTTAACTTTTCGTTAGATTTTCCGAAAATAAAATGTTGCAGCCACAAATTATGCATTTGTTGACAAAAATTTTCTGACAAGGAGAAAATTTTTCGATAGCCCAAAATTTCAGGGGCAAAATTGGGCAACTGCTGCCAATTGCTTCTTCGATGCCACGTTGCCACTAAGTGAAAAAAACGTTTTTTACGTTTTTTTGTTTTTGCCACGTTTTTACGTTTAAACGTTTTTTACTTCGCTCAACGTTTTAAAAATTTTTTAAAACGTGCATTTGCTCCTCTTTAGTTGCCCCAGGAAAAATTTTGATGGTGAAAAAGTGTCCTTTGGGCACTTTATCATGTCAAGATGTGGATTATTAAACGTCAATTTTGCAAAAAATACAGATATTTGTGAGTTTTTTTGCGTTTTCAAATATTAAAACAGGCGAATTTGCGGCTTCCATTGCACGCTCAAAAGCTAAAAGTGTTTCACTTTCGGGGCTTTGCCCCCCGCTTCTAAACCCCTGACCAAGGGCTCTGACCTTGGACCCCGCTACATCTTTTCCATGCACGTAACAACTAAATAAGGTCAACATTTGGCCCACACATGAATAAATGTATTGCCCCCTGAGCCCTGGCTTTTGTCCCGTTGCCCCCAGCATCAGATTTCTAGCGCCGCCCATGGTAAAAAATGATCAATAAAAGATGACGATGGACATAACATGAGCGTACTTTTGGTGTATGTCGTGCGAGGCGTGATGGTGTTGAGACGATTCGTAATGACTTAAACCAACAGCTGCTGTTGTCGTTGTTAAACACCAGGCTTGACCACTTCGCTCCTATATACATAAGCCATGCATTGAAGGGTTGACTGAGAATGCCGGAGATGAAACTGCAGGACATGTAACCGACGGACCAAGTGCCAGGGAATGAATACGCAAGTCATGGAAATGACCCGTGGGTTAATTTGTACTCAATCTATTCAACCGCGTAAAACATTTGCAGCTTCCGATCTGCGTTCGTGTTTTGAAATTTTATGTCCTGTATTTTATGTTCCTCAATCTGATGTCCTGCAAATTAGTCCGTCATTTTCAGCGCCCCCACTTTTAGCATCGCATCGTCATCATCATCAGCAGCAGCAACAGCGTCACCACAAACACTAAAACACTGCAAGACTTTTCCGGCTACTGATTCAGTAAATGAGTTGTTTTTTTTTACTTCAGCAGTTTGTGTACCTGTGTCTCGCAATAATCCTCGGTGTCAAAACTGATCTGCCACTGGACATACTCACAACCTGACAACCTATCGTCCGCTAGCGCGGTTACCAGAAGAACAATTTCCGCTCAGTTCAGTTCAGTTATACCACGTTTACACGATCAAACAATCATCAAGCAAACATCCAGCAAACATCGAGCAGACATCGAGCAAACGTCGAGCAAACATCGAGCAATTAAAGCACACGTCGTGCACGTGTATATTGAATGCATTTGCTGGATGTTTGCTCGATGATTGATCGATGTTCGCTTGATCGTGTAAACGGGGTATTACAGTATTTTTGTACGCGCAAAATCTTGTAACAGAAAGTTATGACGCCTGCGCTGATGCGTAGTAGCTCCGTGCAAACGTCCCTGTCTTCAGCTGACTATGAAATTTTCAACAGTCAGTGACGTGTTTTTGAGCTACGACGACGATCCGAGCAGCAATCAGATTTTTTTTCTAAAAAAATCTTTATTTAGTTTTCACTACTGCGATTCCTGTAGAAAACCAAAAATAAAAAAAAGTTTTGGGGGCAATTCAATTTTACCCAAAGATCCGAATGTTTTGTACGGTTTCGACTTTTTTTAACCCATCTGGTAACCATTAAGTGTGTAAGCGCGATATCATCAGCATAACCTGTTGCGGATCTCAAAATGGAAGCAATAGCAAAGCAAGGTAATAAAAGCTCGAATTAAAATCAACCAAATGTCCATCGACATAGAAGAAGATACACAAACTGCTCAAGTAAAAAACAACTCAGGTAAAAACTAGCTACTTCCGGTCTTAACTAATGTCTTTCAAAACTCGGAGTTTGACAAAAGTCACAACAAGTACAAGTTGACCTTCATGGTTGGCTGGTTGTCCTTGATGAGCTAACCTTAACTATGGCCTTGACCTTGACCTATGTGATGACCTCTTGAAGTTGTCTTTGATGAGGTATGTGGTGACGTTATGCTTGTAGAGATATTCAGATCGGTTAGCTCCGTGTCCTGGTTCCACGTCATAATCGTCGCCAAGCCATTCCAATACCGATTCTGTCACGTGCACTCGTCTGCATAGACAAAACATTTCATTCATTTAGTAAGCAAACAAGTAAGTAACGCAAATGATTTAGAGTGTCCAAAGCAATGAGGTTTCACTACCCAAAGAAAAATATTTCACACAGATAGATTCATTGGGGGGGCTTGTCCTCTTTACGTCGCTTTAAGCTGGCGAGGGTTAACCCCATTTGAGCTAGCATACAGCTCAAGTCGACCGGATGACCGTCAAAGCCCAAATTCCATTACCCTGACTTTGCAATGGCACGAACTTATCATAGATTTTGTCGCAACCATCTAGACATGTCGAAATAATTAGAAAGCCCAAAACTTTCCCGTGACATCCCCGTTTTATGATCTGCCTCGACGAGATATCTTTGAAAGTCGATATAGTGAAATTTGGACTTAACGAGCATTGTACAAACTACGAGGTAAAAAAGCAATGAACAAATATGATAAAAATGATTACGATGACGCTGTTGATTTTACGGTATTTTTGAAGTGTTTTTAAATTGCTCGTTCATTTTTGCTTGTGTTTTATATTACTTAGGTTTACAAACGGCTGTCACTGTTGTTGTTGTTGAAACCTTGTTGTTCCTGTTCATTACTTGTGACCTTGAAAATGTCATGTTCTGTGTCTATAAACAAAATAAATGATGATGATGATGATAATGATGATAATGACTGTCAAGTCAACTTACCCGGGAATGCCCGCCGCCTCCATGCTGTTAGCCAGTGTGACGTCATTCGCAATGACGCCGTGACGTCATTATCATCACTGGTGACGTCATGTCCAGAGAGTGTGACGTCATTTGACCAGACATCGAACTGCCACTTGCGTAGCCCGAGCACGCCGCAATGAACTTGGTCCGCATGCAGTAGTGTAGTAATTGTAGCAGTGGACAAGTAGTAGTAGTTGTTGTTTTAGTTTTTTCAGTAGCTGCATTAGTTGTTGTTGTAGTTGTTGTAGTTGTCCGAGGACGCCGCAGTGAACACGGCCGCTGTGTATTCCGACCCGCATGTTTAACACGTCCACGCCAGTCACGTCTCGCACCAGTCTACAGGGTAAAGCAATAAAAATTATCCAGCACGAAAGTCACGATATCTCAGAATAACGCAAATATTTTAATACCAAATTTTGTTTGTTTGTTCAAGTGAAAACTGTGCAAAAGTGTGCTGATTTCAGTGTTGTTAACAAGGACTTGATTGTTTGAAGACCAAGACTTAGGCGAAGACTTGACCATCACAGGCTGAACGGTAGTTCAAGCCATGTGTTAACGGCGACTTCTCTTTCTTACGGGAAAGCCAAAAATTCGACCCCTCGCAGAATCAAAACCCCTGACCCGATTAAGATAAAATTTGACACGGTTGATTATGTCGGCGAGGGGACTCGTCATGCAAAATTTTATGCAAATCCCTCCAAGGGGGGCTTCCCGGCAAATGGGTGAAATATACGCAAAAATTTTTATAGCTATCCATATACCTTTTTTCAGAAACTCACCTACAGGTCAGACCCTTCGGCGGA
>Ga0209367_1003632_pt1 | contig 21040 bp, 12 predicted proteins | sample WorMetLIZISLAND2_FD_187412 | JGI IMG/M metagenome (GOLD analysis project Ga0209367, IMG submission 187412) | Marine gutless worms symbiont microbial communities from Max Planck institute for Marine Microbiology, Germany - Olavius geniculatus... ...
TCGGTGTGATAGTGCACTGTCTTGCTCGAACATGTGAAAGACCAACTATCCCCATAGACACGTAAATTCGATCGCTTTGCACGTTTTTGTGGCTGCAACTGTAAAACTTCACATATTTGTCACCAACGAACCAGATTTTTCACTATTAAAGCAGGGTAGCAACTGGAAGCACCAATTGGGATTAGCCTGTCTGTACACGTGACACATTATAATGTCAGCGACTAGCGAAGAATATTTAATCAACTGCCACGTTTTGTTAAAACGTGTTGAATTAATATTTATTCAGCTACAACTGGTAAAAATGTCAGGCAAATTGCTCGTCATTTGAGTGAATTATGAAAAAACAAATAGGGGTTTCTCATATCGCAGTGTACGGGGGTCTTTGTTTCACATTTTTCGCAGTTTATCTAAAAATGCAACGGTAAAACGCTACATATTTGTTAAGTTATTACAAAAATAAAAATGGCCCATTTTTTATAAGACAAAGTATAGATAATATATGACTTGTATGTTGTGGTAGCTGCTGCCAAGCAAACGGACGAGTAAAATTCTTAATGCGGCTTATTCGAAAATGGTATATTTATAGCACGGTCACTAGCAAAGTTCACTAACAGAAACAATTCATAAGTAGTTTTTTTGTGTGTTAAAATGTTCAAAACTAATAACAAAATTTAAACTGCAAGTGCTAAATAAAAATTCTACATAATTAAAAGTAACATCAGTTAATAAAACGTATTCGGCATTTCTGAATAGCTCAAAAATAAATTAACGCAAGCGTACACACCAAATTTATGACTTTCAGAAAGGTTAACCCGAGCTTAACATGCAGAGTTTCGTTTGCTGTACGGACTGGAATGGTTCGAACATCTTCGCCTTCAAGCAGTGACGTCAGTTGACTTCCTGACACTGAAACAGCATCAACTACTAATAATTACAGCCGTTATATATGCTTCCAAAAACTGTACAATTTTTAAAGGATTATTTTATGCTCGCGTTCGTATGTTTAGGCCACCCACTAACCGTTTGCTGTTACGAAAAAGCGAACTACAAACAACATGCATAGACTTAGCTATGTCTTTAGTTCGTTTGGTTGAGCTTCTATCTGAGAGACAGACACACAGACAGACAGACACCATGACAATAGCTATACAACCCTCTGCACAATAACTTGTGATGATGCGCTTTATGTGGTAGAAAGTAATGCACGTAACAAAAAAAACATAAAATGAACGAAAAACAACGAAGAATGTAACCGATCTGTATTGTATATAAAGTCATAAAAGGTGCGAAAACAATCAAATCTAAGCCTTAGATACACAATAATATTATCCAGTCTGCTTCATTGAGGAGCAGCGGTAGTTAATTCAGCAAAATGTCAAGTCATTTGAGAATCACTAAGTTATTGGCGAGTTGTCACATTCCCTTTCTGCAAGTGTACATGACATCAAACCCCGAGTGTCCGACCTCATTGACTGTAGGCCTAGATACTTACTCTCAATAGCAGGCATATGCCACGTTAATATTATTATCAACATCGCCGTAGACGCAGCGCATCTAGTCATCTTAGCGTGGCGCGTTGCGTGACCGTCCTAGTGTGACTGACGGCGTGAAATGGCTTGTCCTAGCCGCGACATTGGCCTATTGTGCCGTATAGCAACTGTATTCAAGCGTCGGCGTGTGCCTGAACTCGACGTGCGAACGCTCTTAGTCAGGTAGTATTGGCGGTGCAGTCACATACAGTAGTACTTTGTCGTTTGTAAGAACGTTGCCACATGCATGCGGTAAATCGGTCCACCTTTTGTTCAACTGCATGCTGCAAACTCAGTCCAGTAATACGTACTGCTAACCACTATTACGTCCAAAATCATAAAAACGTATCTAAAATCAAAATATAAATCGTGTGCAACTAAGCAATTTTCAGTCGAGGTCCAACATAATTAATAAATGAACTTCAAAACAGAAACAGTCAATAGTATTTGCAGTCAGACTGATATATTGTCTTGCATTTTATGTCCGTCAATTTCATGCCCTGCCATGTCGATGGGACGTCATTTTCAGCGCCCCCCGTGAGAAACTGCGCTTCTAACTACCGGTAAACGTTGCTGGTAAAAAACTAAATATCTGTTACTCTGATAATTGTTAACAAAACTTATTACAGTAAATTTTTTACCTTTAGCAGAAAGTGCAGCCAGTATTACCACGACCGCGGCGTAATTCATCTTTTCGTTACTGCTATTGCTTTTATAATGCGCCGCCAGTTTTTGCCTACTTCGAGTGTACACCGACGCGCATTGGCAGTAATTCATTCTGAATAAGCTGCACTGGGTGAATCAAAAATAATGGTAACCATTGCGCTTATGCACATTGGCCGTAATGCGTCATGCAAATTTAAGGGGTCAAGACTCAAGACCCCTATGCTAGAAGAACAGGTGTCCATAAGGGTCGGCGATGGTATAACCATCTTATAAAACATCGATAAGTGGCTACAATTTGCAATGCAAGTTACATACAGTAGCCCTGTTTGTGAGGAACAGGAAAGTTGTAGGGGGTCCGACGTGGTACTGCAAGATAGCCGTCGGACAACTATTTACTTGTTCAAACAGTTTTTCGGTAAGACGTACCGATTAGCCACAATGCATGCCTGACAGACAACAGCCAACAGACGACAGACCGTCGGCCAAAACTAGTATATAATAGATTTATTACCTTTTTAGATAAACTTGATATTTTTTAGTTTGTATGATTTTAGGAAAACTTATCCTCAGTTCTTGTTTTTTCCAAAGTTTACCTAATTTTCTTTTGTTGAACGTGGAAGAAATTGTGGTTGTTAACGTCGTTTTCCGCCTGGTTATATTTTAATTCGTTTTAGATAAATTAATAACAGAAGTCTAAAGTTGTCCGACATCGCGCTGAATTTTGCATGCTTTTGGTCCACATTTTTTTCTTGGGGAAACTCTTGAATTTTGGGATCAAATTATTAAGGTATTTGAGCAATGCTCAAGTGACGCGCGACAGCATCGAAGCTTCCACCTGGTGTCTGGGGAATCAGTGTACAACGTGCAATGAAATAATAAAGCATTTTATGAGGGTACCCAAATGTGAGGCCTTCATACGGAGGATTCTTTGAACTCAGGAGGTCGAGTCTAAGATGGTTAAAATCTACGTCTCAGCATACTTTTCTCCAGTAATTTCGATGTATTTTTTTTGTTAAAATATGCTTCCCAGTTACAATTTGCGAAGAAAACCACCAAAAGCCCGTTTTAATTTCAAGAAAGTTAAAGGTCATCAATGTTGGTACATCCGAAAAGATCGTCAGCAGTGATTGGTACGATAAGCGGAAAGTCTATGTCTATCTGCAACCGTTTCCTCACTAGATGAGCCGATAGCGGTAAAATAACGATTTTAAGGGGACAGCCCCTTCTTTTGATGCCCTCTTTCAAAGGGAATCCCCTCACGAAATTTTGTTACAAAGAAACTACAGTTCTTGTCGCAGACCACAGTGGCATGCATTTACTTAATAAGGCTGCAGTGTGTAACAAACGGACAAACGGACGGACGAACAGACAGACATTTTTACGATAAGTAGATTGCGCTTAGCATAGCTGTCGCGCATGAAAAAAGAACGTACTTCCGATCACGGCAATCGGTCGAGAGAGCTTGATCTCGCGCTGAAAAGTTACCGACAGGCCTAATAAATGTATGTATGTGTGTGCATGTTTGTGTGATATATATTTCGACAAGTATAAATGTTATGAATGTACTCTTTTACGTATTAATGCAATGTTGCAGCGTGTACTCAAAATACTGGTAGCTTGTGTAAGTAAAATTGTAGGGCCTACCCGGAAGCGATGCATGCACATTAGACAGCAATCACCCACTATAGAATTCCACTGCAGGTTACTGTGATGTTACAATCACATACATAATGTCATCCCTATAGACCCTATACTGTATTCTATATTTTTTTTATTTTATCCCTATATTTTCTTTTTACTTTTTCATACGATTTGAAGCAACTTACTGCAAATAAAAATTTCTGACAGCAAATTATCTACAGGCGACCTAAAAATAAACCAGGCAATAGATTGTCATAAGTGCATTAAAATCTGACCGTTTTTCTATTTCGCTTTTATCAATAAACATTTCTCAGACGTAGTGCAGCGAAACGACTGAGATGTGGTCGTATCTTAAATAATTACTTATAACTACACTGTGGGGCATAAAAACACCAAAATTATATCGATCGTAACTTAAAGATGAATGATCAGATTTTAAGAATTTTTGGTACGAATATTTCAGACACAACTGGCCATTACATGATCATTTATGTTTCCATCGTACCAAACGTTTGTTTTTGCACTACCTGGGGAAAACAAAACAAGCAAAATATTAATTTATATTTAATGCAATATCATTATTTGATTAAAATAACGCACATTTGGCACATTTTGTCCAAATTTCTAGCACTTTGGTTGACGGTTTATCCAATTGTCCAGTTTTGCAACTGCTGACAGTAAATATTCGAATTATCGGCCATTTGTGTAAGCACAGGCAAGGAGATGCATTATCGTTGCGTTGATAGCAGTGTTGATAATGTTCTCCTTCAGACTTCAACCAGTCGCTTCTTGAGTCCCATAAACTCGCTGCTGCATAGCACTGCAAAGACTGTCGAATGGACTGTAATCAGGGTTGTTAAGGGCTACGTATCTGGAATGGTTAAATTTACTGATGTTTTTTTTTCTTTTTCATCTCATGTTGCATTTGTTCCGTTTTCCCAGGTAATGCAGCAACAGATGGACAGGTGAGCTGGGAATTTGAATGGCCATTTGATGGCCAGTTATGTCAGAAATGTTTGTACCAAAAACTATTAAAATCTCATTATCTTTCTCCAAATTACTATCAGTAATGTCATGGATGTTTTTTGGCGTTTTTTGTTTATTTTAACGCCGATTTCGTGTGTTTTGATTTCCCCAGGTAGTGCAAAAGCATATGTTGGGTAAAATAAAAACTTGAATAATTTTTTGATGACAAGTTGTGTCAAAAATAATTGTACCAAAAATTATTAAAATCTGATAATTCTCCTTCAAGTTATAATCGATAAATTTTGGTGTGTTTTTCATGCCTCACAGTGTAGTGTAATTTTTTACTTGACATAAGCTTGTAAGTTTGAACGATTTTGCTGGATGTGCTGTTTTTATTTCTGTCTGTCTGTCGTTTGTCTTTTTTTGGAAGAATAAACATGTTTAATTTTAAGAGCACTAGTGACAGAATTTTGAACATCGGTGTCGGTCAACACACGGTGCAATTATAAAACAAGAAGCCCAGCTGTCACTAAAATAGCCGACCGTACTGGTTGTCAGTGACCTTCAAGGTCATCTAAAAACGATGATTTTCATTTATCTGAAAGGGCGTATGCCACTATTTATTAGTGATTAATAGTAACCTTAACCGTGTCTCCCACCTTTTCCGAGATATGGCCAGCTTTCCGTTGAAAAGCGCACATTTTTCCTACCCCCTCCTTCATTTGACTCCCAATTTTAAAATGTTTTCTTTGAATTAGATGGCTAAAATTTGCACGCCCGAGTTTAACACATATTGCTAGTTATTCGTTTAAAAAGTTTTATCTTACAGCCTAAAGCTTAGTCATAATGCATCCGTTACAGACGGACAGACGGGCGGACAGACAGACATGCAGACGGACGACAACTCGTACCAATAGCTCGACCGTTACTTAAGTACGGTCGGCTAAAAATTGCGTGGCTTGTGTGGTTCTCACACCTAGTAGTGTCACGTACACTACAACTAAGATACAATACAATTTTCTTGTATTGCACTTATGTAAACCAACTAGGGCGTCAACTCCGTTCACAGTTGGAAGCAGGATGCTTCTAAGTTTCTGGAAAAGTCGCCGGAATTAAACTAGGGGTATTGTTTTACTTAATAAATCAACAAAACACAGATAAACGCAGATAAACGATTAAAATATTGTCTTGAAATGTATTTTGTGAGCCAAAATGCGCAAAAACGCGTGTGCGGCCGGTCTACCGCCGAGACCCTGGTGCGTGAGCCTACATCATCCCAGACTCCGTATCCGGATTTATAAAAAAAAGTGAAAGGGAAGGGAACGAAAAGTAACAAAGGGCTGATGCTACTTAGGGAAGGTTGCCTTTCTGCACTGAGGGGATGGACGCCCCTGGTGTAAACCCACTAGGCCGTGGTTATATGTAAGACAAAGAAAGCGTACGTTACTGAAAATCTGGTAAAACATTTTTGCTGATTGAACATGTTGAAGAAAAAACGGTATTGCTATATGGCAAATACCAAAAAAGACTTAGCACAACATTTTTTGTGTTTTGGAGGTGGCAGCACCGTTTTCATCAACATTTAGTTACCTCAAGGTCATTAGGCCAAGTTTAACCTTCCCTGAAATTCAGCCAAATTTTCCCGTATTTTTTGTGCAATCCTGATAACAAACATTTGTAGCTATCCAGCAATAGAGCAATGGTAAAAAATCCGAAAATTCTGTCCCGGATCCCGATGCTGATCCGGATCACAGCCAAAATCTTATCACCTTTAGTTGGGTCAAGTCTCACTTTCCCTGAATTTTTTTGTCAAATCTCCATGTAGCTTTTTATGTACCGTAATCCTGCTGACAAATCAACATAGAGATTAGCCTAATAAATAAATAGACGACGGGTATTACAACTTTCTTAACGAAGATAACAAAACTATTTTGCAAAAAATGATTACCGTTACGTTCTTTGCGTTGTGGACCGGTTTACTATATGAATGCTTTGCAGAAGACAACAACTAAACTTTGGAGTACGTTTATATTTATATTTTTACATCAGACATCGAGACACGATCGATCCATCTTGCAACAAGACCAGTTCTGTGCGGAACGGAAAAAGTCACGAGGGGACACCCACGAAACTGTCCGCGAGACTTGGGACAGCTGACGGGTGGCATACAGAGGCCTTGACAGAAAGCGAATGGGGCGCTTGGGAGCCTTCGTTAAGCGCTCCATTCGGTTCCCGCAAGCCTCCGTCGAACGGAGGGGAAATCGTAGGTTGACACAATGTTTCGGCCGCTGTCTGCACTGGTTTCAGAGAACGACTGTCGCACGCTTACATGCTGATTTATTTCGGTGATAACTAGCTGAGCGGAAAGAAGACAAGTAGGCCTATAGGTCGTCGTCGGTGTGGGTAGGACGGCAGAGCGTGGTCAGTCCGTCGGGGCTGACGACGAGGGTTTATTCGGCGGGAACCTCAGAGGCAAGCAGTGTGAGGATGCCCTTCATACACGATTTCCACGCCATGACATCGTACTCGTCAAGCACGCGCGGCAACTCCTCTTCAAGCAGCAGATTACCGAAAACCTGCAATAGCATCAACAACACACACTACAGTACAATCCACTGCACGGGGAGCTAGGAGAGAGCAGCAATCGTGGCAGGAGATGGTAGTCATAGCCTTTTCCCTATACGTTTTAGTCTGTCGGAGAATTTTCTTCTTGTCGAAAAATTTTTCCTCCACTAATACGGAATTTGGAAATAAAAATTCCCCGTTCTATGGAAATTTAAAAGCAAAATTGAAACCTTGAGCAACCGTGATCTTCTCTCTCAGAAATTTGCAGCTGTCTGTCTGTCGAAAAAGTGGAACCTGTTGAACCCACAACGCCACTGGCAGCCATAGCATAAAAATTTAGATAGAGGGGCTGCAACACATTTCTACAAAAAGCCCAGCTATCGCTAGGATAGGCCAACTGTTTTGGCTATGTCCGAAGGCCAGCGTTTGACATCTGGTCTCGGAGAGAAATCGATTTCCCAGAATGACTACAGTCCCGTACACGCTATTCATGGTGACGCTGCTACAGCAAACACTAAAATCAACGCTAGCATACGATACGGTAATTCGGCACACATGCGCAATCCACGCAGGAGGCAATTTCGCATTCAAACTTGGGACCAAACCGCTGCAGATAGAGATAATGGTTACTATTGACAGCCCTATTCAATAGTGCCATCGCCGACCTCCTATGACGTACTGCTTAGCCACAATATGCGTTACAGACGAGACAGACAACAGCTTGATACCAAGGCACGACCGTTAGCATCGTCGGCCAAAAATTAGTCCGTAATATTTGAATTGCCGGTGTCGTGTAAAACTGAAATTAAGAGCACTTCGTCAGAAGTGAGGCCGCCGTATTTTAATGTAAACAATAATAACATCCGACTCTCTTTAAAATAACATCATACTAACTGCTAAACCTTGAGCTTGCGTTTACCGTATTTTGCAGGCGCTGGTTTGTCGAAAATTTGACAGTGTGCGGCACAGTGCATCAAAATGACAGTTATCTTCACACTAAAACGGAAATGCTAGCACAGCGCCCGCACCCATGGCGATTCTGTGAACTGATGTGCCGTTAAGATACGGTGGGCCTACTCTTACTTTTTGCCAGATTGGAACCGGGAGCACTAAAGTCTTTTGTAAGACGTTAGATACCTTGAAGTGTTCCTTCCTGACGTTCGCGTGTCCGAAGTGCTGGTGGGCCAAGTGCCTGAGAGCCTCCTGCATCGCCTCGGGGTTGTCCATCATGTTGATGATCATGTCCAGGCCGTTGAGGATACGGACGCTGTGCGAAGAGAATTCACCGCTCTCTGGGTGCTCAATGTTGACACGCTTGAACGCCTCCTTCACTTCCGGTTTTGCCTCCGCCAGTCTGTACGGCATCGCAGTCAGGAAAAACATTTTATTCACATTTTATCGATCCATACATGACATCAGGATAAAAGCATTTAGAAGAAGTTATGCGTAGTGAGTGGACTGATTGGCAAACGCAGGGCCACGCCGCTTATTGTGCAAGACCGTTTAAGTGATTTCACGATAAAAATAATAAGATAGAAAAAAAATACAGTGTCCCAATAGACAGTGTCCCCCTAGAACGTCATCAATAACTGTGTTAAACTAAAACTATCAACCATGCACGGGCGGAAAAAGTAAATTTTACCGCCCATTTCTTTCGTGACTGTAAAAAAATATTAAACTAATAAAACGGCCAATGTTGTTTTTTGCAACTAATCTTCAGAAATATAACAAAATACGTCAAAACGTATTGCTGCTATAAACCTTGACTTGCAGCGTCTGACACGATTCAACAAAAAGAATAAGAATAAGAGACATTTCTAAGACAGAATATCAGCGCCTAATTCGACAAAAACAGCGCGCTAAGCCGATGTTTATGGGGCCCAGGTCCAAAACTCGACATCCGAGGCCTTATCAGTCACCAGTTATACATTTTCTCGAAATGCAGTGTGCAACAAAAATTCTAACAATCTATTAAATAGTTGTTCTTTTCTGTTCTTTTGTAATGTGTAAGTATATAATGTTCTGCAGCTATTGCTGATAGTGACTTCGAGTTAAACTAAACGCAAGCTTGTCATGATTTTAGCAACAAGCACTTTTGACAGATATGAAGAGAACAATTAAACAAACTGAGCACTTGTTCCATTATTTTCATCTCCGTTTTATTCGAAATACAGAACATCTTTGTTCTAGTTTTATGGTAAATTATCTGTTTGTCCACTGGCTTTCCAGTGCAAAAGATTTTTTACTTTTACGTCGGCCAAGGAGGTTATGTTTTTGCCAGAGTTTGTTTGTCTGTCTGTCTGTGTGTGACCAAGATAACTCAAAAAGTTATAGAAGGATCTTTCTGAAATTTTCAGGGAATGTCGGGAATGGCAAAAGCTACAAGTGATTCAATTTTGGGGGTGATCCGGAAGGAATCCTGGATTCTGGATTACTTTGAAATTTTCGTTAACATTGCTTTCAATGGGGCATAAGGGAAACCCCTGCCAAACCGAATATGGTGCTGCCACCTGGCGAACAACATGGCGTTGGCGGAGGTCTGCGGTCTCTGACTGCTATTTCTAGTTTACAGTAAGAAATTAATGTGCTATAGGCCAGCAGTGATTCCAAAAGCACACTTAGTACCAGTTTGCATACAACGCAACGTACGCAAAACGCAACGCAAAAATAGACACTGCTTCAATCCTTCAGTAGGTTTAGTAGTTTTGAGAATGAAAAAAATAGAAATTGTATGCGTTATATACGGTGGCCAGCATTGTTGACCAGTATAGTTTTCTGGCAACCTGGCTCAGTAATAATTAACTGTTGTATTGGATGTTATCAATTGTACTTGTGTTTGAGTCAAATAAATTTCTTCTTCTTTTTCCTTGCGTCAGCTGTGTTCGCTGCGTACTTTTCTGCGTTCTTTGCGTTCATCGCGTGAGTTGCGTTGGATAAAAAAACTAGGCTTTAATCCGACAGCGTGTTGATAGGCTACCTGAGCAAAATAGTGTTTCCGAATTCGATCTTGAGCTTGGAGGAGTGTTCCATGTAGTCGAAGAGGTTGCCCCACTCCTTCATGACGATGTGCCTGTCCTCGGCCGAGCAGCAGTGGCTGACGGACACCTTGGCGCTACAGAACGCCGCCAGACCCAGCACGACAAGAATGATGCGCAACATCTTCGCAAATCACCACCAGCTATGGACTGCACACGTGTACACCACACCCATACACCTTGATGTAGTCATAGACAATGACAGGTTGCGCGCTTTGCGCTAAAAAAAACTGGCTGCCAGTTTAATCGAGCACGTACACGTCGTAAACTAAAAGAACTATAACTGTTTAAAACGGAATTAAGAAAAAAACAGAAACAGAACGAGTACTGGTATGTAATAAAATTTTAAAGTCAAAAACAGACAGGTTATGAAAAAATGAAAACCTAAAAAATTACGTAAACTGACGAGAAAAAAACGAAAAACACCGCAACTAAAAATTAGACCACCTACATAGATTTTAATGCAATGTTTTTTTGACAATGACACAGCAAGCAACAAGACGGAAACTGCAAACCACCAAAATACAGATGTATAGGCATACGTACATTAAAAACACAATTAAGCAAAATAGCAAGCGTATAGCAAAATAGCAATTGCTGTAGTAATTGTTTTTGTAGTTTTCGTGAAATTTATCTGGTAACTATACACTTATGAAAACGCCGGCTTAATTTGGCGAAACTATGAAAAATGCTTATTGCTGATAATACTGACGACAAAGAAAAATTTAAGGCTTATATATAATGAGCTTCAGTTGTAGCGTACTTGATATAAAGTAAGTTGACATTGCTGCTATAGTCAATTTGTATGACTTTTTATAGTACTGAACCCACACAAAAAACATAACGGTAAATGATAATACTCATTACCGATAACAATAATTGACAAAACAGTTTTAAACAGCTAATGCGTTTTCAGTGTTGTTTTTTAAAAGCCTATATTCTCATGATACCGAAACGTGATCCTTCACTCTACTACGTACACCATGCTCGTGTATATGAACTTCTCAAAATACGAACAGTTCGTTATGCGACATTGTTTTCACCAAATTGTAATTGTTTAACTAGGTTTATTCAATTGTCTGTATATTTATGTTTTAATCCAGCTAATGGCGGCAACACAAAACACAGACGTCTTATGCATTGATACATTGCCACTGACCTGCAAACGGCGTAGATGCCCAGGCTCCCGAAAGCAGTGCAAAGCAAGTCGGCAGGCGACAACGTTTTATATCAACATGTAGCGATCAGAGGGCGAGCTGCAGGCCGCAGCGTCTGCGACTTGTCAGAGCTCATTCCGGCTGCGAGCCGCGACGCAGAACAATAGAAAACAAGCGACCATAGCGAATGCTGCACAGAGAATAGGCATTGTGGTGCTTGCAGACACCCAATGAACTGATGATACTGCTACTGCAGACAATAGAAGTGACTCCCCACCCCTCGCAGCCGAGGAGGCGTATATAGACACAATGCCATACGCAGACAGGGAATTTCACGGACGTCGCAAAGCTATACGAAGTGGAGCGTCACATCGGACGTTTTTACAACGAAAACCTGGATCACTTCCACGATCAATTTATTGTACCATAGAGGCTTTACGTGAATACCCAACGACAACGTTATTTCCAAAATTCAAACAAAATTTCTGCAGCTTTGTACCTGCAAGTCACGAAAACTAGATGGCGCAATATTCGTTTTTCTCGTTCTGTGGCGTCGTGGTAGGCAGCAGACAGCATGCTCAATTCTGTTTTCTCAATAGGCTGTCAAAATTTTTTTTTGTACAATTTTCACCACTAAAATACTAAAGTTTGGTTCAAAAGTTATATGTTAAAAAAATTTAAAAAACAAAATTTACATTATGAGCACCCGTTGTCTCCTTTGTCTGAAATTTGCAGCTGTCTGCAGTCGAACAGTAAATTGCAACTGCCTATCCCCTACGCTCATGACCATAAGCTCATAAGCTGGTCAAAGCTTATGCACCACCATGAACACGCCTGGAATCTGAAGCTTCGGAAGGGATAACGTGGGGCAAGGACCAGGGCGCAGGGGCAATAATTTTGTGCGTGTGTGGACCAAATGTCGAATCGACCTTATTCAGTTGTTGTGTGCATCAAAAAAACGTGGCGGGGTCCAGAGGCAGAGACCTTAGTCAGAGGGTCAGTGAGGAAAAGCCCCCCCTCAAAACTAAAACACTTTTAGCTTTTGGGCGTTCAATAGAAGCCGCAAATGGGTCTGTTTTTTTGATATGCGGAAACGAAAAAAATCTTATATATTTCTGTTTTCTTGCACAAATGACGGTTAATAAGTCAGACTTTGGCACTTTATTACCATCAAAATTCTTCCTTGGAAAGGGCAATCGGGGGGGGGCAAGGATAAGGGCACAGGGAGACAGCTGCCCTCTCTGTTTTCTCCTCTGGCGCCCCCATATGTACACTGCACCACAACACCGGCGGTTTTGTCAGCCTAACAACCCCGAGGACCCAAGAAAATAAAACTTTTGTAAAGTTTTAATAGCTTAAAAAGTTTAACTTTGAAACCCCTCCGGTTCATCTACAAAGTGCTGCAAAATTTTCCTAAAGTTGTTTGTCATTTTTCGAGCAACTGCTTAGAATTTTAAAAGCGAAATTTTGCACACGCGTTAAACCTATATGTTCATAGTCACTTAACAATGCCAAAAGGCGATTCATTATCTTTAACTGCGACAAAGTTATTGCATTTTCCTGTAACCACGTCGTCATTTTTCACGTTCACATGCAGCAAAGTGTAAGCTTACGCATAACGAAAGACACACAATGTTTGCGCTGCAGAAAAACACCTTGTCATTCGAAAAACATTAATAAATAGTTTGTTATTTAAAAACTCGAAGTGTTCATTGCCAGTTTTTACGCATGTATTTAATCTTTTATTGAAATTTTTAGCAGATGGCAAGTTTTTCTAGATTACCTGCAGTGCGTGCTTGAGATTTTTGTTTTGGTGAAAAATTGTCAATAAATACGATCAAAAATTGACATAAAAACTTTACAGACTTTGCTTATAAAGCTTGCGTCACTGTGGTTTCACGAACAACAAGATGGACCCAGTTGTTAACTTGTTATCAATACACGTAACTCATTATAGCATTACGTTTTTCATGTGCACAATCAAGATCGTCTCAAAAAAATCTGTAACTTTGCAGTAGTAATATAGTATCAAAAGCCGCTCTGCCTATCTATGCAAGTATAAACAGTTAATAAGTGTGTGAAAGTTTGCGTTAAAATTTTAAGCGGTTGCGCAGTAAATGGTAAACAACTTGACAGAATTACTTTTTTGCCCCACCCTGTCTATGAGGTAGTAAGCTATCAACTCTGGTCGAGCGATAGTGCCACCTCCTGAATGAACGGGAGAAAAAGTTCACGCGATAGTCCAGTAAGCTTCTGCTGCAACTAAGTGCAAGACTCAGTAGCCAAAATTATTGCAAACACATTCATTTTGTCAATTTTGTCCTATTTAATTTTTTTACCAATTATTGCGCAAAGTGCATGAATTGTTTCTGTATATTAAGCTTTTCTTGTTTTGTGGCAAAAAAACTGTAAAATGCATCTAGGCCCATGTTATAACAAAATGCAGTCTTGGCCTTGGCCTATAGTAGGCCTATTAGGCTTATTGCAAAAAGGGCCCTGGTCATGAAAAAAATTGCAGTAGGTCCACAAACAAATTTCATTCTCATGTAATGAAGCAATTTACGTGTGCGATAACAATTGAAAAATACTGCGTTTTGTAGGCCCTATATTGCAACTTGCCAATACGTGACGTAGCCTATTATTGCACAAACTGACAACTGCATGCTGTATTGCGCAATCGCACACTATTAAAATACACCCCGCAAAGCTTTATTTTGTGATTGCATACCCCGGTATTTGTGTCTTTGATTCTGTCGATACAGGTTTTGGTGCAATATAAAATTATTTAGGCTATTTACAAAGGCACGTTTGCTAGTCAATCCGACTGCCAGTCGGTTTGTCGGCGGATAGTGTTGCAAGTAGGCTACCTACCAACAAACAGACGTCGGTAGCCATAATAATCTCTGTCAGTGTGAACCCGGGAAAAATACACAGAACCTTCCTCTGCGTGACACCATGATCGTCAATCATATAGCAAGACCTAGGCCTACTTGTTTTCAAAATATACAAATCGCAAGACAGGAATCCGCTGCGACTGTCAGCAAGGACGCAATCAAGAAAGGTGAAAGACCACTTTTCTTCGTTTTTCTTTTCTCTTCCACGACAATGACCTGCAAAATGCAAGATAGCCTATCATTATAACAAAAATCGTATTTATTTATTCATACTTACATGTATATATTCGTCTGAGATAACAAATAACATGCAAATCGCAACTATTAACAATAGTACCGTAGTATAATAAACAAGTTAAAAATAGTGGTAAGAGAGTTGATATCTCAAAGTCTTAGACAGCAGTGATAGAAGCAGACATCTCAGCAAATGTCAAAAATTAATTTTCATCAAAATTAGGTTAAAATTTGTGCAAAAATCTAACTTTTTGATTACAACGTCGCTTATGTATAGGCTACGTGTCGTTTTTGGTAAGTCGGCAATGCCGATAAGCGTTTGTCATTCTGCAATGTCCGATATGCATGCAGGGAACTAGACAACTGCTTCAGATTAACTTGAATATCAGTTAACAGGTGCTGGATCCGGGGGTAGTGAGGACTGGGATTTCGTCACAGCCTCTCTGCAGACCAAGACTTCAGTGACTGCAATTGGTGACTCTAGAAGCCTCGACGGTCGGTGTCAAACAGCGCGGAGTCGGTGAGACATTGATAACAACAGAGAGCACGACGCGACGAAACAGATATCCACGAGTGGGCGAGTAGGCATAAGAGACTGCTGATATTTCAGCGAGACAAACAAATAAATAGTCCACCTTGCCGACGACGAAGGTGAGAGAGATGACACTGAGACAGTGGCCGAGGGCAACAGTCTTCACTGACCGGTTCCATCACATCATTGTTGACTTTAAATTAAATTAGGCTACAGACGGCGCGTTGTGCAGTTTTCACGGCATTGGCGGGAGCAAAGAGCTGCCGGAAGCCGAATATAGGTTAAAGGCAAAGGCACAGAGGTACTCATGGAAGCGACAGAGAGCCCTAGCTTAGATCCCGAATAACTAAGCCAGGGGTATGGGAGCGCTGTAAGCTACCCATCGGAATCACGGCGAAACCTTGCAGGCCGGTGGAAGGGTTGCGATTAGTTTCAGCACTCGCGATAGCTTCTCTTTTCACTGCAGTTCGTGATCAATTACTGATCACGAAAACTTTGAGAACTGGAGACGCTGGGAATAGAGTTGGGGTAATTTCCCCAAAGGATGTCAGCACTGGACAAAACACTGGTTTCGGGAGCTCTGTGGGAGATACTGAAACCTTAATGTTTTGCAGTCTGCTACTGCGACTTTAAAGTCGTTCGAATTTTGGGCAAAAATAAAGGTCGCAGTCGAGTGTAAGCTATTCTGTCGCCAGGTTCCTTTGGGTCATTGGTGCACGTCGCTTTGCTGGGTGGCGGGTGACGCTATCCAGGCGCGTGTTAACACACGACTGTCAACAACCGATCACTGATAGACCATGAAAGCCTTTGGAAGACGGCTATCAGTGTATTGCATGGATAGACCGTGGCCTGCAACGGCACATCTCCAGCTTCTTCAGACGTCTACAGAATGACAGACGGAATCAAAATATACTATACTCCCCCCGCGGGCCCGCCACACATACATATCCGGACCAAACCAGGGCATAGTCATGAAATGAATTGGAAGAACTCTGACCTTAATGGCGTAAAGTAGAAATATTGCTTAAATTTCTGCACGTTTTGTGCATCATTGTGAGAACTTTAATATGCAATAAAAAGCCCAGCTGTCGCTAGGATAGCCGACCGTACTGGTTGTCAGTGATCTTCAAGGTCATCTACGGTCGATGATTTTCATTTTATTTGGAAGCCAATATGCGACTTCCTATCAATGATCAATAGCAACCTAAGCTCTATCGTGCACCGTTTAGCCATAGTAGCCCTGTGACAGACGGACGGACAGGCGGACGACAACCATGTCAACAGCTCGACCGTTACTAAAGTACGGTCGGCTAAAATGCAACCAAATTAAGCTCATTATGAATATGTGATTTTTTACACAGATTTCGGTAAAAATTGACTCAAGACGGTCTCCGAACAACCACTGACCGATTTGATGAGAGGGGCACAAAACGAAAGTAACAGAAAATAAATTTAGACTGACATACACCCTCAAAATATGATGAAGTCAAATGTCGGAGTGGTACTGCTTAAAAGTGAGATGAAAAATTAAACAGTTGGAAGTCGTGCTCCGGTGTCTTATACCCGGTTTACACGATCGAGCAAACATCGAGCAAACGTCGAGCAATTAGCACGTGTATTTTGAATACATTTGCTCTACGTTTGCTCGATGTATGTACGTGTAAACGGGTTATCATTCTCAGCGCCGAGAGGGAGGGCAATTCACGATATCGTGACGATGTGGGGGAGGGCGTGAAAGGTTGCGTGACGTCACGCACGTTACGTCAGCGGCAAGGCCTGACCAGGGAGTCGTGGACGATAGCGCTGGTATGTACAGGACTCCAGTCTCCACGGTACAGCACTCATGACGCAAGCGACGGAAAATGATATGTAGGCCTACCGCAGCCAGTGTCCCCACTTTCCATCCACGGCCCCCGGCACAGAAGACCGTGCCCCATCCCGGTAGCAAATGTGTCAAATCATACAAAAATTTTCGTTCTGTAGCCTAAAAAAGCTGCACTACAAACTGCAAAGAGAGGGGATTAGAAGTTTGTGAAGTCATATTTGAGGGAATCCAGAGCAGCGTGACGAAACGTGACGAAGAAGGAGGGTGGTTATTTTTTCCCTAAAATTGCGTGACGTCATTTATGGACGACCCCTTGCGACGTTAATGCTGCATGCCTTCTCCACGCCAGTGAAATCATAACGTCGCCCGGATCAGGCTGACTGAGCGGTCTGCGACGCTGCTGAACGTTTCAGGATCAATCGAATTTGATGCATTTTAGCCTTACAATATGACATCTGGTGGCATCAATTTTGATCAATGTCCTGATAATTAACTGAGCGCATTTAGTGCAGCTTAGCGCGGGGCCCCTAAATACACGGGATCCTTATGCGTTAATCCAGTCCTGCCTGTTTGCAGGCAGTCACTCCTCATCGAGATCGAAACCCACTATAGCAAAATGCCACTGCTTTTACATCAGGCATACGCCACCAAATCAGACTATAATGCAGTTGGCGGTGAAAGGCCGGCGGCGACATGGACGATGCGACGACTAACAAGTCTTATTTGATGTACGATGATGCCCCGTGATTGTTAAACTGGCATCGTCTGTGTTTCCGATTTGTTCTGCATTAGCTTCTCGCTCACGCGATCGCCGCCGGTCGTATGTTAAAGATCTGCTTTCACCGTCGGTCGCTATAGGCTTCGATAGCGAGCCGACAACATGCTTATAACTTTCCGATATGCTTTCTACTATGAAGCTAATCAACCATCTGTTTTAAAGTGAACATTGTTTTTGCGTTGGATACAGTCAGATCGGTCAGGACTAGATTAACGCATACTGTTATTAAATAAGCCGGCCTATGGGATCCCGCGCATAGAGGCTTCGCACTTTGAGTTAAAAATTACCCGTGAACAAATGACAATCATTTGTGAACGTTTGTAGGTGCCTTTGCGAGGTGCTGGCGAGTGTTGAAATAAGAGTGTATTCTGACTAACTGACGTTTTTTTGTCCAATTTTACAAACATTTGTATTCCTCCCTGGTTGTTTGGTTTACGTTTACAAGTTTTAAAAAGTTTTAACCGAACTGTTTTCAAACATCTCTATTTACCAATGCCTGTTTTTCCAGGCGTAAGTGTTTACTTTCCCGGTTGCCGGTGCTCGTGGTTTGTAGTTAACGCAACTTTCATAACAGCCGTAGGCCTATACATGTAGGTCATGAGTCCAGCGCTATCGGAGTCCATGCATTATGCCTGCTCGCCTACTCGTTCTTGGCTCGTGGCAATCGACTGCTTAAATGACGAGTAAATTACCTTAACGAATATAATATGTCGACGTACGGAGAGGTGCAGTTATTGGTGCTCAGTACGCGGTCAGTTTCATGTGAATAGACACATCACCGCGTGACCTCCGATACTTCAGAGATCGTGACTTTTGCCCTCAGGCGCTCCCATGCAGGGGCGCCTTTTGGGCGTGTCGGCTGGTATAAGCAAGAACTCCGGCCGTATTAAATATTAGTGGGTGGAAATTGGGAAATAAATACGAAGGGCCTATGCCTTTCTGTATCTTTGCCCCAGGGGGAAGGATGACGATCAAGGCAGCCAGCATCATGTAGTTTCATTAATTCGATCATAATGCATCTATTATTATAATCGCTGTTTCTTCGAGTTTTTGTACGAAGGACGTTGAAAAGTTAAGTGCCAGATTGAGTGCAAAAAGCAGCAGCCAGAGTTCGTTTTCCGGCAGCACAATCATCATCATTACACAGTCAGTCAGACTGCACACATGATTTTGTAGTTAATTCCCGTTTTATCGGATTTGCAGTCATCGAACTTTCCCGAAATATTCGGTCCTGCAAATTAAGATATACACACGACGAAGTGATACTAATCGAAGGAAAGCGTGGAAAGAAAAAGAAGCTGGTAAAAAAAACTGTTCGACATGCACCTGTCGAGAGTCATCAGCGTCTTGGAGTGAGCGCACAGAATGAGATGAGCTCGTGGTGGTGGCGAGTTGGATATCATGACGAGGTCACGTGATGCGCGCCGACCGTGCATCGTGCAAACTGCATCGCTTGTTGTCCGGTGAAGGGTCTACTTTGTGTAGTCGGTGAAAAAAACTGGGGGCAAGGGGACACTTGCAGTGGCGTCCAAAGCAAACTCTTGTTTGCATTTTCATACGTTTTAACACCGTTTACCGATTTTCGATATCCGGATTCGTTCCGTAGACAGTGGCGGATTCAAGGGGAAGGGGGCGCCCCTATAGACTTTAAAACAAGTGAACATTTTGCACGAAAATGATTATTATCTGTCCCATTGCTATGGCATAGCATGGGGCAGATTATAAAATCACTTATGTCATTCTGTCATTTTGTCATTTTGTCTGTCCGTCTGTAAACACTCCTACGGCCGCAATTCTGATTCGATTTTGATGAAATTTTGCACAGTAATTTGGGGCTTAAAAAGTAAGATCGAGCTTGTTTGGGATAAAAAAAATCTGATAACTCCTTCTCCTATTCTACTTCAATTTTTAAAATTTTTGCATTACAGCTTATGGGGACTTCAAAGCGGTATAACTCGGTCCCCGTAAAAGATAATTGCGCGCTGTTTTACCTAGCCCCTATTTTCGGGCGCGGGCTATCCGATAGCGTAATTTAAATTTATCGCCTGCCGACCCCTGTTGCCATGGCAACGAATTTTGGGACAAAATTGACTACAACTCGGCCTCCGTGACCGATTGCGCCCTGTTTGCACCTACCCCCCTTTATACGCAGCTGCTAGGCTATATAGCGTGGCAATGAGACAGATACCTCGTTAGACAGAACGTATTTCTAGTTTTGCATAAAATTCTTCAAAATTTTCTGTGGATGGGGCACAGTGCGGTTGGGCTATAGACGCTGGGCCATACACGACTCCGTGGGCTGGGCGGTGACTGAGCGTGAGTGCGTGGCGTTGACAACATATCATTCATCACCGCTGATCCATGCATCAAACCAAACCTTCCTCCAGTCACTCCATCTTCTGCTCACTCAGTGGCACCGGCAAGATATATTTTAGTTCACAGATTAATTTCACTTTCAGTTTTTTAAATAGCAATGTCTATTTTTGCATTAATTCAATTCTAGCTTGACAAAACAAAACACCTTTAAAATGCCAAATTTGACTCATTTGCTGTATCAAACATGTGAAATGGTCTTGCTAAGAACAAGGTGATTTGCACTGATTCACGGCGTTATGAATATTTAAATTATATATACTTAATGTAAACTTTCGTTTTGCAAATTTTTAAATTGACTTGCACTACAGTGTACAGAAAGATTCTTTTTCGTTCCTTCTGTTGGCGTAATTTTTAATATATTGACTTTCCGTTTTTCGTTAACTAAAAGGTTCTAGTTTACGTTTTTGCATAACGAAAACCACTTTTTTCGTTTCAGTTTTTGTTTTTATTACTAATTAATCTCTGAGCGCCATACGGCTTGCAGAGCTAGTCAAAAACCGATCCATTATCTGTGCACTGCACATCAGTCCGTACGTCTGTCTTTGTCGCCCCCGTCTTGCGTCGTAGGCCTATAGAGTAGATCTTACGATCACTAGATGTACGGGTATTTGCATTCCCAGATACATCACACCTCACACGGTAGTGTGAGTGTTGTAAGGACGACCTTCAAAGTATATGGGAAAATGCAAACTTTGACCCTCAGCCAACCAAAAACCCCTGAACCGATCGTCACCAAATTTTAATGGCGTGATTATGTCATGGACGCCTACCACCAAACAAAATTTGGGCTCAATCCGCCCAGGGGTTTTTGCTCCCCATATAGGTGAAATATACACCCCTCC
>Ga0209367_1003633_pt1 | contig 21030 bp, 15 predicted proteins | sample WorMetLIZISLAND2_FD_187412 | JGI IMG/M metagenome (GOLD analysis project Ga0209367, IMG submission 187412) | Marine gutless worms symbiont microbial communities from Max Planck institute for Marine Microbiology, Germany - Olavius geniculatus... ...
GTTATAGACCCGTTATAGGGCCATGGCGAGCGCGTGGAGCGCTCGCCATGGCCCCGGCCACTGCTTGCTCCCCCAACTTTCAAACACTTCCAACGCTCATGATCTAATCGTAATGGAGGTCGTAATCATCAAGTTAGCTGTACGTGTAACATAATAACGGTACACTTAAAATAGCCCTGCATGCACCATAAAGATCGACTTGCATTCCAGAATGCTATTCCTTTAGCTGTCCTCCTTCCATATTTATAGAAAACAATTTGACAGGGAGAACTGGTGTACATTATGTTCTTTCTCGGTTATACTTTTGTGTCTGGTGAACTTTGTAAAAGGTAAAGGTAAAGGTCGTCAATTTGTACAGCTCATCATCGCGAACACGCCTCTAATGCGCTTTTCGTCACTAACCAGAGCTGCCTGCCACACGGCCACCAAGTGCAGCCTGCAGACACAGGCTGGCGCAGCGGCTGGCTAGCAACCTCAGTCAGCTGTACCAAGGTCCCCACCTTCCGTAACCCATGTAATGGGTTACTACTCATTTAACCGACCCCGGAGGGATGGCAGGCTGAGTTGGCCTTGTTGGTTGACTGACAGAAGACGCTTAACCCACAAAGTGGTCAAACGGTTATCCATCAGTCTAGCGCAGGATAGGGGAAGTTCGCCGGCCAGGACTGACGTTCTAACCACTATGTTACACCACCCTCATACAAAAAACCCTCAAAAAACTTTAAAAACGTAAACCCTACAAGTTTTTCTCAAAAAGCCCAAGCTTAATTATATTTTTTAAAAAATTTTAAGTTCTTTTTAAGCACATTTTTCTAGCCCTATCTTCCACGCAAAAATATATACGTTAGTGATTGCAATCCAGCGAAATCCTGGCCAAATCTTGGGACTGGCAGTATACAATTTGAAAACAATTTGACAGGGAGAACTGGTGTACATTATTGTACATTTTGGAATAATAAAAATTTGAGAATAACAATTGGAATAACAAAAATTTGATAAAAAAGTACTTTTTTGAGACGTCTCATAAAAGTTATTCATAGGCGCAGAGTGTTTGCTATGCACTGTAAGTTGCATTTTGACAGCCAGTCACAGTCACTCTATACAGTTCAATATATTGCAAAACGTCTAATATTTACGCCTCTGACAAAACCCCCAGTGGAAGGTTTTTTTGGGGTTAATTAGGGGGGAGTTCAATATTATAATTCTGCATTTTTGATATATTGCATGTTATATCAAAAAGCAGAATTATAATATTCACTTTCCTCTGAATTTCCCAAAAATCCTTCCCCCAATTTCCCTCCAACAAATTTTTTTTCATACTAAGGTTTTGCACATGTTATGCAATATATCAGAAATGCCAAATTATAATATTCAACTGTCCCCCTAATTTCCCCTCCCCCCAAAAAAACCTACCCTTAGGAAGGTTTTTTAGGAAATTATGGTGGAAATGTACACGCAATATGTCAGAAAGGCAGAATTATAATATTCAAATTCCCTCCCCCTAATTTCTCAAAAAACCTTCTTCCTAAAAACTGTTTTGAGCCTTAAACAGTTGTTTGGACATTAGAGTGGGAGGTGAGCATCGTGATAATTTTTTTGCAATTAGCTGCAAGCGATCAAAATATCAGAAGTGATAAACAAACTTACTTGTGACCATTTGCAGCTTGTTGCAAAAGTGTCTGAATGCTAAAAGACCAGCATTGTGTGTTAGACTGTCAGTAACACGCCAGTGTCAGTGATGTTGATGTCAACCATAGACTTGAATGATTATGTTAACTCAGCGGTTTACTGGTGTCATTTTGTGTGAATTCAAGCTAGAACAATTCATAAACAATGTATGGTTGCCTCATGATGCAGTAGACACTCAAGCCGCTTCAGATTCAGTTCACTGACATTGGGCACCTTATAAATTTTTTTATTATTATTATTATTATCATATCAATGACAATTAGCCTGTAGTAGTCTACACTGTGTGTCTGTCTTGTCAGTCAGTGTCAGAGTCAACCTGTTGCTGCTGCAGCTGACGATGATGATGAAGGTTGCTAATGATGCTGTTACTGTTTGATTGATCATCGATAAATCACGAATGTTAGTTTTTGCTCTAACCAATGCTGCCCAGTTTTTACGGTATACTGCATTTCAGCTTGTAATATGCTGTTCTCATAATTTATGATATCTTGCAACCAGAGGTGTATTGTGAGGTTTAAGTAAGTAAGTAAATGATTTATAAAGCGCCAAAGTCTCAGAAAGAATCAGAGCGCATAGGATGATGGACGCTAAGTGGCAGAAAAGGCTGACTGCAAGTAGTGGGTCTTTAAGTGACATCTGAATGTAGCCAAGGTTTGACATTGACGAAGAATGCATCAATTAGAATGCATCAAATTCGTTTTTCGCCGGGGCGCTGTCGCGGACCCTGCTGGGGGAGCTCACGACGCTCCCCCAGGCTCCCTAGTCAGCTGGAGAGGGCGCCTCACCTTGAGTTCAGGGGGGAGGACTTGCTCTAAGGACTTAGGGAAGATAGACGCCCCTGAATAGCGTGAACGACTAATCTGTAAGCATAATCTCGAAACGGGATCCCGGGAGTAGAAATTTCCTAATCCCGGATCCCAGGATTGAAAAATCAATCCTGGGATTGCAACGACTATGATTTCCCAACTAAATTTTTGACTGTTAGAAAATCTTCCTGTGAGAAAAGTTTTTTTTCCAAAAGTGCAAAATTTGGGCCTGAAAACCGCATTTTGAGAAAATGTGGAAGAAAATTAGTTTTAAACACCCATAATACCAAGGGCATCTGGGCGTCTGGTTGTGTCCCAGATGATTGGACGAAAGGGATTATTCTCCCATTTTACAAGGGCAAAGGTAGTCGACAGGAATGTAAGAACTACAGAGGAATCACTCTGCTCTCCTGTCCTGGCAAAGTCTCTACACACCTCATACTGGATCGAGTCAAAAATAATCTGCTTTCCGTCCGACGACCAGAGCAGAGCGGCTTTACCCCAAAGAGATCGACAGTGGACCTCTATACCAACACTGTGAGCTGTGTGCGCCTGAATGGGGCACTTTCAGACTGGTTTCATTTTGGCAGTGGAATCAGGCAAGGCTGCACTGTTGCTCCTTCACTGTTTCTTCTCCCAGTTGACTGGATTCTTCATCGTGTAATCCACAGAGGCTTTCTTGGGGCGACGCTAGGCACAGAGATTTTTATTGATCTCGACTATGCTGATGACGCCGCTCTTCTTGCCGAAATGCTGGAGGTTCTTCTACTGGCCTTGGATGTACTGAATGACGAAGCCCGTCCTTTAGGCCTTGAAGTTAACTGGCAGAAGACCAAGATCCAGTCTACCATCGACTCAGCTACTACCCCATCATCAGTTTACATATCTGGCAACCCTGTTGAGGTTGTGGAGTCATTCGTCTATCTCGGCTCTGAAATTCATAGTTCAGGCAGCTCAGAACCAGAAGTGCTTCGTCGAATTGGTCTGGCCAAAAGCTGTTTCAACCTTTTGAATAGAGGAATATGGCGCTCCAGCATCTCCGTCCTCACCAAGGTCCAACTGTATCGTACCTACATCCAACCAGTCTTATTATATGGCTCTGAAACATGGGCCCTAACACGAGCCTTATTAGACAAGGTTGATGCTTTTGACAACATCTGCCTGCGTCGTATTCTCCGTATGGTATACGTGGATCATGTAGCCAACGCCACGGTTCGACTTCGAGCTGGCTCACCGCTGCAGCTATCTCAGCTGATTCAGAGAAGTCGGCTTCGACTCTTCGGTCACGTGGCAAGGATGGACGAGTCACTTGACATCTCCAGAGCACTCAAAACGTCAGTCCGGGGTCTGCCCGTAGAGTGGAAGCGCCCTTCCGAACGCCCTCGCCACACGTGGCTACGTACCCTGGGAGCAGATCTCCAGCCTCATAATCATGGCCTCAACTCGGCTTGGAGATGCGCCCAGGATCGAGAACACTGAAAGCACCTCGTGGAAACCGCTATGCTCCAGCTCGGGGCATGCGCTTGATGATGATGATGATGCATCGTGGGCTTGTGGCATCGCAGACCTCGCCATAGACTGTAAACGACCTCGGCCACATTCATGGAAAAAACTTTACGAGAAACATACTTTGACAGCGGCGTTGCGGGTGAAAAAAACTGAAAAGGACAAGATGGGACACATTGCAAAAAACTGCATTTTTTGTTAAGAGATACGAATGCTCTAAATTCCGTTTTTACCTCTAAGTTTTGCACTTTTGAAAAAAAATTCGTCAGACCAAAAATTATGAGGGCAAGTGCTTTCTGCCACCCCGCCGCTGAGCTATGGCAGGACAGACAAGAAAAATCTTGAAACAGAAGTCACAAAGTCAATAATAAGCTAAACAAGGAGTAAACTCTGTCAGCTACGACTGTTTAACACGGTTTAATAATGTCCAAAATGAAAGCGGTCACTCATCATATCTGCGACAAAACAGTCTTAAACGTGTCACTAACCCACACATTCGATCTAGCAGGTGTCAACAGGTTGCAACCGCTTTATCGTTTTATTCAATTTGTCGCAATTTAAGACCGACAGGCTCGTATGAAAAAATTGCGACATAACGCCTGACACACAGCGTATCACGTGTTAACTACGAAATCGAAAGCAGCTGTTCGAATCGCCGTATCGAATCGTCAGCCTATATGTAACTGTACAAGCTACAGCTACTGAAAGACGTCAGACTTTCCGAGTGTCTTACCTTCGTTTTCAGCTCAAAACATGGACAAAAAAGCCTGAAAACGTCCTGACACTGCAGAAGTACTATCCAGGAAGCGCAGTAGTCGCCAGAAACAGATGCAGCGCCTAAGCCGGCAGCGAAGCAGCGATGCTACTCGATTTTGATGCTTTCTTCTCGGATCGTGTGCACGCAGCAACGGTCCCAAACGCCGGTGCCCCATTATAGTATCGCCCCCAGAAAAGTCTCCCCCGGATTTTTACTGGTAAATTATCGGCCGGGAGGAGACTTTTCTGGTGCGCGATTCTATAATGGGAAGACTTTTCGCGGGGCCAGCAATATTTTGATAAAGGGGAGACATATCAATTCCCTGATTATCTCTCCTCGAGCGGATTTTTCATGGTGGAGACATTTTAATGTGACACCGGCTGCTGTACTATACGCTACTGCCTGCAGGCGGTTGCAGACTGGCGCATCGCACCAGCAGCAGCAGCAGCAGCAGATGGGTGCTGACAGAGACCACAACGGCGATTGTTATTACTACAGGCAGGAGCCGGCTTAAACGATAACGCGTCGCACAAAAGTTTGAGCATTTCGGCAAACGTTTAACAGCAGGAAAAGTTTGGTATACGACGAAAACTTGTTATTGCATTAGTGCAAAACTGTAATTACGTGTACATTATAATATTTTAAATAATTTTCTGCATTTTGTATCTAACCAGGTCGTATCTTTAGGCCTAGACGCGAGTTTAAGATGTTAAAATTCTGTGCAACAAATCGATGTTATTTTACATATGATTACGGCCTAGCAGTAGCCAGGGATGTGCATGAGACCTACTGGGCCGAGATCGAGACGTATTGCTCCGAAACCGAGACGAGACCCGAGACGTTGAGGATTTTGAGACCGAGACAAGACGCCGAGATCGTGACCACATCCCTGGCAGTAGCACTGTGAAAAGTAATAACTTGTTTAAAATAGACTTGACAGGTTTTCGGAAAAAAAATATAATCGTTTTAAATTTTCAGACTTGAGTGCATGGAAAGGGTAGACCTACAACTCACAGTAAAGCGCGAAGTTAGAAACTTCATGAGTGTACGTCTTGAATATAATAATTATGCGGTCACAACCACTCCCCTTTCCCTATCACGTGTCTCTTGGTTACAAGATTACCGAGCGTCACGCAACAATAAAGGAACTAAATCAATGAGCGCGAAGCTCAGATGAAACGTCCATTGATTTGGAAAGGATCCTAAGGACATTGTGTGCGAGGAGCTTTAGCGCGAGTTGAATCTGTAGTTATGATGATGATGAATAATGATGAGTTCAAATTCCACTGCTTCGATTTCTTGCAGATTTGTTGGACAACAAGTCGTACAACAAGCATCCTATTTCTCAGTTTTTTAAAGACCATCCGTTAATGCGCGTACAGAACGACGTAGGCTAACTGAACCGAACTGAACTGACATGGTTTGTTTTTTGACGAAATGACCAATTGGCAAGCAGTGATGATTGCAGTAGGCGCCGCCTAACGGCGTCGGTGTCAAGTCAACAAATGACCAGTGAGTTCGCCTTGCTCGCTTATACCCCGTTTACACGATCCAACAAACGTCCAGCAAACTTCCAGCAAACGTCTAGCAATTAGCGTGTGTATTTTAAATACATTTGATGAAAGTTTGCTGGATCGTGTGAACGGGGTATTATTGGTCAGTCCACCGGACGCGTCGGTTCAGTTCAGTTCAGTTCAGTTACGTCGTTACGCGCCTTTAATGAAGGCCATTTATTAGATGCTTGATGTCCTGTCAATATTGTATAGTTGCTGCTGTCGATGCGTTGTTCTGCGCCTTTTTCTTGAAAAATTAATTTTCTCTTTTGCTAGCCGACTCAAGTGGAGTTTTTGCTAGAGTGATGCCTGTTTTACGATGAGTACAGTAATACACGTTTGCCGCTCTCTAGTCAGCCGGTCGGACGGTCAGCAATATTAATAATATGTTGGCGGTAAAATACTCACATATAGGTGAAAAAATCGACCGTATGCCAAACAAATTTCGCCGCAGCCACATTGACGCATAGGCTAACTAATACGGGAATGAGAGGGGGCGTGAGGAGAGGTGATATGAAGCATAGGTTTATAGGCGCCGCCAAATTCATTAGGACGATAAGGAAGATTGACCACCACAGCCAAAAAGTTTATGGAGCGACACCCCTTACGAAGGAGCATAATTTTTGACAAATTTTTGGCATCAGCAGAATGAACCAACTGCATCTGGGCGTCTGCAAAATTTAACCACAATTCTTTAGAGTAAGTTTGCTGCGCTTCCTACCTTATTTTTAAGCGGGGTAAAATACGAGGTGGGAAAGAAATAGACAAAGAAAGAAAAAAGAAACAAGGGCCAAGAACATGTGGCAAGGGAAAGTGAGAAAAACGCAGCAAAAAGCAGGGAAAATTATCGTCATCATCATTATCATTATTGTCGTCGTCAACATCACAAAATTTTAATGTGGATTGAAAATAAGCACAATTTATATGAACACGCCCTCCCTACATCGTTTTCTGAAACTCGACGCCTATATGAGACGGAGCTAGGCAGAAGCTCTGAATGCATAGACCTTTGTTGACGCCACTAAACAGCGGAATGGCTTCGCGCCGTACACCGCTTTTCGGTCCCATGCGGCGACTTGGCGACCGATATTGGGTATTGATCACGTGACTGGTCGGCAAGCTTATGGCGTCATCTCGCGGATAAATTTTGAACGTCCCAAGAGTCTGCGTACGGACTACGGAGCCGGAGCAGTCCGAATTTTGACAGATATTTTAAGAACGAGCGAATTCAGCCAATCAATCATCAATCAATAAAAGGAAGAGGCGACAAAATAGAGTTAGCATTTGTGTTCCGGTTATGGGCAGTGTTCCAATTTATATTCTTTTTCTAGCGGAGAATGGTAATTAGGTCTAATGCAATCTTCTCTATGCAGATAAAACAAATTAAACATTTAAAGAAGTCGCTAGAAGTCTCTTGCTTTTAAAAATTTAATTGTTAAGTATGTCGGAGATTTTACAGTGTGTAACTGTAAAACATGTAGCAACAATCGGTCGGCGTTTTAAAGAAGAAAGATGTCGGCATGCCTTATGCCGACATTTATGCGGCAGTCCTTTTAGTTGCCGAGAGTCGTATACGCCCACTGCACTGTGCTATAGGCTACAGTGAGCAATGAGCGTCGTTTTCTAGACGTATTTGACGTCTGATGATTTTAACCCTTTGAGCCAACAATGGCAGAAAGCTCCGAGAAACGTTCGCACCAATTTTGTTTTTTTTTGCTTTATTGTTTTCGCGTTATAAGCCCGTATGGGCCAAACAGATGGACAGACATTCGGGCAAGACCGGTACTGCGGCCTGTTACGACGGCCGCATATATCAAATATGCAAAAGTCTTTAATGCCACAATGTTTGGTTTTTGGATAATAACGCCATCTCGAGTCGATCCGACCCGTGGATGGACCCGATCTATATGGACCTCTATATGTATCTATATGTATCTTACTAAGCCTAAAACCCGGTTTCCATTTAACGGAAAGCACGCAACACACGCAACGCAAAAATGTACACTACTTGCCACTTTTATCATTGGATTTTGGCCCTGGCGTTGCTTGCGTTCGTAGCTTTTTAGCCGACCGTACTTAAGTAACGGTCGAGCTAATGGACGGTTGTCGTCTGTCCGTCGCCGTCCGTCGTCTTCCGTCTGTAACGCATGTATTGTGGCTAAACGTAAGTCATAAGGAGTCGGCGATGATACCATCGGATAGGGCGCTGGCCACTTCTTATAGGCTGTTAATAGTAATCATGTCCTCATCTGCAGCGGTTAGACTATCCTAGCGACAGCTGGGCTTCCTGTATTGCGTACTTTTTTTGCGTCAGCTGCGTCCGTCGCGTTGGACGAAAACCATGCTTTGAGCTTGAAGCCTGACTCTGACCGGCTTTAAGCGTTAGTCTGTCTGAGTAATGGGACAATCTGTATATGGATGCAGCAATCTTTCACTGGACGGTTGTGGGGCCAACACGATCTGGTCACGCTGCTGCGAAGAATCGACCTCGGCACAGAATGAATTGACCAACGGGGTCAACAGCACACAACGGCGCAGAAGATCTATGCAGACCGTCAGCCACAATTGGATTGTGCATCCACACGCACGCTATAATGCTTTTATTCTTTACAAGCTACATTAAACGTTTTGTTGAACGTTTACATGTTTATTACATGTTGTTTTGTAACGTTTTTAGCCGACCGTAATAACGGTCGCGCTTATGGTACGATGTGTCGTCCGTCTGTCGTCTGTAACGTTATGTGCTGTGGCTGAATGATACGTCGTAAGGAGAGAGCGATGGAACCGTTCAATAGGCTTAGGTAAGTTTTTATAGGTTGTCAATAGTCGATCTGTGTCGGTCGATGCAATTTTTAAAAGTTAATATAGCACAATGTAGTGTCGCGACACGTTTTAAGTGAGGTAAGAACTTTAGCAACAGATGTGTTGCAAAGTTTCTCTTCGGTTTATTAGTCAAAGAATTGGATTTTTGGTACAATTTGTTGCACAATTTGTAGTCATAAAGTCACAGCATGCAAAATTGAAGTAACGTTTGGGCAAAAATTTATTATGGCTATTTCGACCTGGAGTTGTTAATGGCATGCTCTCTAATAAAAAAAAACGTCAAACAGCCCGTGCATTTATATGCGGCGATTACCACCAAATAAGATGCGGTTACATCGCTGGCACCTATTAATGGACAGACATCATGTAAAACTACCGACCTGGGCTTTGGAGACCGCTGATTGGACGAAATTTGCGCCAGGGGGCATCTCAGTCGCCCTCGTGCATTATTAAATATTAACTACAGACCGAACCGGCCGCAAGGCGCTTTAGGGGCCAATCAGTTGATTAGTTGGGTTGTAGAGTCGGAAGTCGTAAATTGTACTGTCGACAAATAGTAAGTAACGTTGCCGCCTAGCGGCCGTCATACGCATTCCCGTTTTTATGGCATTTTTATGCAGTCTTAATAGGCCGCATTACAAACCTTGCCCGTTCGTCCGTCTGTGTGTGTGTGTGTTTGCCTATTGCGTACGGTCTTCTAACTTGACAAGAAGCCCAGCTGTCGTTAAAATAGCCGAACGTACTGGTGGTCAGTGACCTTTTAGGTCATCCAATGTCGATGATTTTCATCTCATTTGAAAGGGCGTATGCGATTTCTTATTAGTGATCAATAGCAACCTAGGCCCTATCTCGCACCGTTTAGCCACAATACATTCGTTACAGTCGCCGACGGCGACAGACAGACGCTACTTAAGTACGGTTGACTAAAACGTGTTTTATTGAGCAAATAAAACGACTGATTAAATACTATAGCAAAACTTTATTACTAAAATCTTAAGGCTTGACGTAACTCTAAGCCTAACCCAATTTTAACCCCTAACCCTAACAGTTACTTTGACCCAACTCTAACCCTGACCTCAACACTAACCTTAGCGTTAAAAGCCTAGATCGATATTTCAAACTTCTTGGTGGAAAACTTTTACAATAGCACCGACATATTCATAGAAATGCTTGATTAGGCCAAACATATTAAATAAAAAGACATTCTGTTTATGTGTAGCAGTGGCATCATCTATTTTACGTTTCAGTTTGGACTGTGATTGGCTGTGACGTTATATAGACGTCGTCACCATGGTGACGCATCATGATCATCATTATGGCTAACGGCTACGCTGCAGCGCTGTGTATCAAGGCCGCAGGCTTAGTTGAAGCCCAAAGGGCCGAAAATGGAGCCGCAGGTTGACACTGTGGCTAAGATCAAGCGGACATGGAGCGTAGCGACCTGTCCCTGTCCGCTTGTTTCAGTAAATCATTGGGGATCTTAGTAATCTTTGGGAGTCTTAGTCTTCGATTTACAAAAAAATTAGAATCATAAATCCTTGTAGGTCCGTAGTGCGACGCCACTTTCTGCATTTTTTGGTAAGGGGGTCATGTTTCATGTCCCTACTGTGCATTGTTTATGGGAACATGCATGTAAAAATTTGAAGTCTGTAGCGTTAAGTTGACCGTTTTAAAGCTACTGACATTTAACCAAATACGGTATTTAAAGTTTTCAGATAACGTCTAAAACCCATGACCTAAATTTGATCCGAAATTGACCTATTTCACAAAGTAGGTTAGACTTTACATCTGGTATATTTGATTAGACGACCAGGAAGATCGGATGAATGTCATGCGATTGTGTTCTAGGTAATCTAGAGTTTGCATGCCACATGGATGGTCAACCAGGCAACACCGAGTATTAATGTGAGTCTGTGAATCACGATAGACGAGCTTCCTCGTTAAGCGATAGTCACTAGACAGACTTTAGAACAAATGCTGTATCATAAAAGTAGGAAAATGTGTTTTAACCATTCGAAAAAAATTATACAATTCAAGATTTAAAATGCATCAACTTTCTCTCGTTTTCAGACACAGAATGTCCCGAAATCGACGGTAGCTTAGCCTGGGCTTTGTTTTTGACACAACTAACGGATCTTAAAACAATCTCCGTAATTTCTGAATAGATTTAGGAAAAGTTTAACGTGTCGTCAAAGTCACATGTCAAACAAAATTCTCAACATTTCGGTCTCGTGTCAGTCTTGGTTCAAAAGTCCATCTTCTCTCTGGGCTCGATGCATTTGATCTCGTCGACACGTTATATGTGCATACGAGCGCCGTGCTTAACTTCAGTTCTTCAATGTCTTTCAAGCCACTAGGTGTAGCGGTAACGCGTCGAGTCCGATCAACGAAGTTACTGTACGCTGGGCCGGGTTAGTACTGAGATGAATGATTGCCTGCGGGCTGGTAAACCATTTTTCTATATAACCAGCTGTCTAGGTCAACTTAGCCTATTATCCCACCGGAATAGCACAAATGTAAAAAGCGTTTGTACGTTTTTTAACATTCTTTTATTTTCTCCAACGTTTTGTATTTTAAAAAACGTGCACTGAAATGCTTATCAAGAACTTTGACAAGCATTTTTAGAACCATAGGAGCAAATTAATAGGTCATAATAATGGTAGTGTACTTAGTTAGTCAAAATATACCAAACTCGAAATAGCAGTCAGAGACCCGCAAACCTTCGCCAACGCCATGTTGTTCGCCAGGTGGCAGCACCATATTCGGTTTGGCAGCGGTTTCCCTTATGCCCCATTGAAAGCAATGTTAACGAAAATTTCAAAGTGATCCAGAATCCAGGATTCCTTCCGTATCACCCCCAAAATTGAATCGTTTGTAGTTTTTGCAATTCCCGACATTCCTTAAAAATTTCAGAAAGATCCTTCCATAACTTTTTGTGTTATCTTGGTCACACACAGACAGACAGACAGACAAACAAACTCTGGCAAAAACATAACCTCCTTGGCGGAGGTAATAAAAAGTTTTTTTTTATGTAGTATATTCAATTAGTTTAGTGCTATGGTCTTATGCCCACACGGTTAAATTGAAATTAAATAGGGTTTTCTTTATCTAGACTATAGTTCCAGATATACTGCACCTAAAGCATTAGGCATTCGGCAAGAGGTTAAACAAATTATGGCCAACGTTTTTATTCAACGTTTTTAAACGTTTTTTTATTCTTTCCACGTTTTTTACGTTTTTAGCGTGTTTAAATTTTTTTCTGTAACGTTTTTTTTACATCTATGGGATAGGTATATTGAGTACCGGCCTATCTTGCTAAAGTTAAGGCCGCGGCGGGGGGCGTTCACCTGCGTCGTGTGGCAGGTGTGATCCCATACGGCAAGTGACGCTCCGTAGCTTTGGAATGGCTTTCATTAAAAGCTATAACTAGTGATTGCAATCCCGGGATTGAATTCTCAATTCCGGGATTCGGAATTGAAAAATTTGTGATCCCAAAATCCTTGGATTCCGTTTCGTGATTGGGCTTTTGGATTGGTCATCATTTTGGTGTCCTCAATTGACTTATATTATGCACAAAATGTTGTAGGCCCCGAACTGTACGGAGTGACGATGACTGTCAAAATACAAACTACAGTAGGCCTACGCAGCACGGAGTAGTACTTTGGCGCTTAGAAAATACTTCATTTCATCAGAAAAATTCGTATTTTTATCATTTGACATGCAAAAAAGTACAATTTTAACGAATTTTTGTGATCCCGAAATTCCGGGATTCGGGATTGCAATCCTTGTAGCTATAACATTGCTTTTAACCACCTTTTATAGCGTAGTCCGTAGTTCTTGGCGTAGGTAATACTCGTCGACAGTCTTTTATTGCTTTGCTTAAACTTCCCGCTACACAACATTACAAATGCAAAGTAGTTACGAATTAGCTGATTCGTAATTATTTGTTGTGCTCGTTTTTTCCGGTTTTTACCACGAATCTTAGGAAAGGTCTCGGGTGCTACGACGTTTTTTCTTTGTCTCGTCGCCGACTTACAACGTCTTGATTAGTTGGAGGCCTTGTTTTTACTGCGGATCAGAGGTCAACCTTCCCTTCCTATCTCTGCCTTGCTCTCCTCTCTTTTACTTTTCCTTTACCCTTTTCTCCTTTCGGGGGTAGCGAAGCGGCCCTCTTAAAACCAGCTAAGGGACCTGGGGAGCGCTGTAAGCACCCCAGTCGCATTTTGCTACATTGTATGCTTGCAAAACGCATCTGGTTGCAGCATTGTTGCCGGTGCATAAGATACACTGTATTACCCATTATATTCGTTTGTTTTAATTTCAGTCAACGTCATTGGTTATCTGTGTTTACGCCATAAGCTACACATCATAGTTTTCATAACGTTAAATTGATTTATATAAAATTTTCAGGAAGCAAAATGGCAGCTTTCACTTTCCCTTTTCGTAAGATCGGCGGCCCTGTTTGCTCGAACATTTCGAACATGCCGGAAGCCAGCTCTGAGTATCGGCCTGAACGATCTCGTGCCCATTTCTGCACAATACTTCCTAAATCGCTCACAGAGATGATGTCAACCAGCCAGGTTAATCTAGCGGCAGGAAGTTAGGGCCTATTAAAGAGCTGTGCGCGACCGAGTTTTCGTCAGTCGAAAAGACAAGCCAGAAGCTGGAACCAAAGTGTCCTTCTTTCTCTACTGAGTGATGACTGTTGGAGCGATGGACGGCAAAACGACTTCAGCAGCTGATCAGCCTTCCGTCACTATAATTCAGCAGGTATATTCGTGGTTTTACCATGCGACTTCAAGGCACGGCATTGCCACAATTACGTTTGCTGTCCATCCTTTGGCTAGCGAGCTGCAAGCTATAAACGACTCTTGTTGTCAGGCACCGTGTCTGTGGCTGTCACTGCGTTTGTCTATCGTCTGCGGTCTGCTGTCTCTCCGCGGAGCGGTTTGTGTTTATCTGCACTGCATAATATCGATTGATGCTCGCATAAAGTTGGCTGTTTACAAAGGCCATGGCTGTCAACACTGTGTCTCAGAAAAGCATTTCCGACATTTTCGACTGTAAGTTAAAAACCAATTATCAGATTATAATAATGTTTAGTACAAATATTTCTGACACAACTTGCCATCAATTGACTGTTCAGTTTCCCAACTCACACAATGTATGTTTCTGTACTGCCTACGAAAAACAGATCAAGCGAAATATGTGTTAAAATAAACAGAAAACCTGAAAAAAACATCCACAACATTATCGATCGTACATTGAACAAAAAATCAGAAAATTTTAATAATATCTGGCAGAAATATTTCCGACGCAACTGGCTATTAAACAAGTGTTTTTGTTTCTACCTCACCCAACGTCTGCTATTGCACTACCTGGGGAAAGCAGACCAAGAATAATACGTGTTAAAATGAATAAAAAAACGTCAATAAATTTCATTTATCTTAATTTGTAAGCCCCAACAACAGGTCTACCACTAAGTTTGACTGTCTTGCAGCACGGTCTTTACCAGATAAAGCTTAGAAATTTTTGCGAAGTCAAAAAGCGACTGGTACAGCCTGGATTGGTCTGGAGCAAAACATTATCGATACTGCTGTCAATGAATGGAAAAAGCGTCTCTTTGCCTATGTTCGCATAATGGGCCAACACTTTAAGCAATTTTACTGCAGGCAGTTGAAAAATGGACAACTGAATAAAATGTCAGCCACAGTGTCAGAAATGTGAACAAAATATGTTTTTACGCGTTATGTTAATTAAACAATCATATCGCACAGAATAAAAAGTGATATTTCGCTGTTTGTGATTTCCTCAGGTAGTGTAGAAGCAAACGTTGAGTGAGGTGGAAAACTAAATGGTCGTTTGATGGCAAGCTGTGTCGGAAATATTGTTGTTAAAAATTATCGAAAGCTGACAATTGGTTTTCAAGTTACAGTCAAAAATATCGGGGATGCTTTTTGAGACACAATGTAATAACTGTGTAATGAACTTTCTGTATGACGCGTGTAGTAAGGAAGAACTGCAAAAACGTTTTTCGTGTAATTTAGTTTGTATATATTTTTTTTGTTTTTTTTTATGCTACGATTATAATATATAATTATGTAATATTTTTTTATTTTTTTATTTTTATTTTTTATTTTTTTTTACTTTGCATTGTGTGTTTTGTTTTGTTCTTTATGTTTGCTTTTACGCTGAGTTTTTTTTGTGTTGCTGCCACCATGGCAAAATAAAGTTATCTAGTTTTCAGTATATTTCTAGGCGGACGATCGCCGCGTCGCAGGAGACGGGAAGATGTCACGTGTCAACCGGAACCACGTGATCCTGGCAGTGACATGCGCAGTGGTCATTGCAATGGTGATTGCCGGAGTTCTTGTCGGCGTGAAATTCCATCTGGACAACACCAACGACATTGTCACGGTAGGATTAACCGTTGACACATGCATGCAAAGCAATTTTTTGCAGAATGCATATTTTTGGGCCGTTTGTACGTTAGCCACGGGAGGCCGTATATTTTGCTGGCGTTTCTGGCGATCGCCGCAAAACTTTGCCACGTGATGAAAAGTATATTTAGTTTTAAAATCTACGTCCCAAAATGTGGGGCCCTTTCGCAAAAAGAAATTTCGGGAGCCAAAACATGCAACATTTGGCGCGATTTCGGACGACTTCAGAGTTCGATCGTAATATCTCCGTAACGAATGGAGATATCAACAAGAGGAAAACGTCATCATCAGACCCTCACGCACTGGGCAGAAAACATTTAGTAAACTTTGGTTTAATAGCAACAGAAATTACGCTGCTAGTTTTTACTTATCTTAAGTCGACAGTGCGCTGTGTATGCTAATACAGTGGCGTTCGTGCCAAATACTGTTGCTACGATTAGAATTTCAACCTCCTAAATTTTCCCCCAATGAAACTAATGTGGCCGGACGACATCACGTTAGGCTCTGCCGAAAATTTTTAGTTTTTGTGTCTTTAATATGTGCAAGAAATAGACCGCTCTGTGTCGCTTAGTCTCATAAGTGTTTGTGTAATAAGCTACAGTTGGCTAAAAAAAAATTTTAAATCTGAGAATTTAACAAAAATGTAAAAAGTCAAGATAAACTTGTGTTGCATCTGTAAAAAAACTTGAAATGTGGCAATGAGTTTTTTATAAGTCAATATAATTTAGTCAAGAACCAGAATAGAAAAACCAAAAACAATTAAGAAGGAAAAACAAACACAAAGTAAGTGCAAAAAGCAGCAACAAAGAGAATTTTTCTGGAAAACTTTTACGCTTCCGTGATAATGTAGCGTTTCTTCGTAGACGACTTTTTTGGTTTGTATACTGCAGCGAACTTTCGAGTTCAATGCAAACGAAAACATGAAGATGAAAGAAGACGTGAGAGTGAACTTGAATGAGAACTATGTCATCTATCATGTCACCAACGATGACGTCACTGAAGCTTCTGTCATTCACGACTTCAACCGGGTCAGTATACAGCGTGAGACGAAAAACTACACCACTATTTTCATCACTTTCTGTGCTGTACGAAAGCGTTTGTATTAGGCCATACCATGAGGGATATAGCAAAACATTTGTCGCGTTTGTCCGTCTGCCCGTCCGTCTGTGGTCGCCTCTATACCGCAAGTTGTAAACATACTCCATTTTAATAATTTTTTGCACAGTCATTCTGGACCCCAATACCATCATCAAGTATGTTTTGCGTTACAATCTGATATTGCTATCTTTTTGTATCAAAATATAGACCTTTGTTAATCTACATCCAACTTCTATCAGTGAATGTAAAGCAAAAATAATTGCTTCCACAACCCGGCAATGTGTAACGATCGCGCATTGTGCGGTCTCTCCAGGTAGAGTAGCAACACGTTTAGAGTTTGGTGGGAACTTTAACGATCACTTTGTTGCGGTAGTAGTGTCATAAATTATCGCCCAATATCGGCAGAAATAGGGACAAGATTTTTGTGGTTTGTTTTGCTAAGTCAAGCTGTATTTGTTTTCGATTTTGGAACCACAGTAAGTGAACAAAAAAAATCGCCGCCGATCGTCAACAGCGCTCTCGCTCTCTCACAGCTGCGTGGCCGATACGAGCAGTGCACCGGCCAGAAATCGCGCCAGTAACCTCGCAATCACTAGTCTGGCGCACTAGCGTTAGACCACCTTTGAAGCACAGTATACTAATATACATAAGTAGAAGATAACATGAATGGAGTAGGTCTATTTTCTCTACATTTGCAGGAACTTCAACTGATCAGAATGGAACTGGTCGAAGGCCCAGCGTGTTTCGTTACAGCTCTGAACGCCGGTGACGTCGCTGTGGACGCAGTAGCTAACGCTCTCACTCCTATGTCAACGGTAATTTAAGCCCATTTTCCACTAAAAGGTAAAAAGGTGAAGGTGGTGTAGGAAACGTCACCTGACGTATGCCTTAACCCTAGCCAGACAGGCCGGTACTCGATTTACCTACGCCGTAAGGATAGAAGGCTGAGTTGACATTGTTGTTGGTTATTTACTTACATGTTTTGAGTCAACACTTAGGAGCCCGGTGGCATTGTGGCCGCATAGGTCTAATGCATCATACGAATGTATACTAATCTAAACTAGAACCCATGCTGAAGACTTCTGTCGTATATATTAATTTTTTTACCATAGCGTGTCCAGTTTAAATGCTTTGAATACAAATGTCGACAGATGGAGATGGCATTGTTCGAAGGGTACATGCGTATCCGTTCAACACCGTACACTGACCCAGCTTGCAGCAGCTGTTCTCAATGATACATCAACGGTAAGCTTATACACAACAGTATTTGATAACGACAGTAGTCACTGTACTGGCATTCTTGACGAGTATTTGGTTTGTACTGCGAAATCACTACAGATGGACCAGCACAACCTGCGTATGAAATTTTTCTAATAAAACGTGCATTTTAGCAGTTTTAATGTCGACTCCTTATGTTCAAGGAGGTTGACATTTTTATTGACGTTTCATTCTACAATTTTCTTGACGCAGGTTGTCCTGGTTCATCTGCAGTATTTTCGTCACAGTTCGCTGTTGAAATAGGCTATCCGTCGCAGCCTGAAATTGAAAAAAATTCATTAAAGCCATTTATTGCTAAGGTTGAAGGTCATTCAACGTCATCGATGTTGGTACCCTCGGTAAGCTCGTCAGCAGTGATTGTTATGATGTGCAGCAAGTCTTTGCCTATCTGCAATTGTTCTCACTGTAAAAGAGTTAATAGCGGTAAAATAACGCATTTTAGGAGGTTCCTGTCTGTTATATTCTCGTTCGAATTTCATCAAATTCTGTCCACACTGTTTAAGCACGTGCGTGTTTCAATTTACCGCTGTCTTGTTTTTGGCCGTTTCTCGTTTTCTTAGGAAAATGTCCAGCATGCATATCTTTCGCTAAGTCGCAAATTTTGGACTCAGGGCCAGTGATGTTAATAAGACCAGACCACTCAAGGCCAAGGCCAAGGCCAAAGCCATTCCAAAATGCAAAGGCTTACGATAAAAGTTTAAATAATGAAATCATGTTTTTCAAGTACTCTTATACATACGCAACTTATAAAATTTAATAGCATCAGCTGCATCACTCATCACTGCCAACATAATATGCAGGAATGAGTAGAACTATCCAGTTACTGACAGTCAAAACAGTGCTAGTAGTTCGAAAGTTATTATAATTACCCAGTCACTAAAAGTCAAAAAACATTTTGTCAGATACAAATTCCATTTAAAAGATGAAGCAAAAAGCCTGTTTTTTTACAGTACTGCAACCTAAGCTAGTTGAAACAGTTCCACCAGTTCGAAAGTCAGTTACAAAAAGTTATACAGTGCTGGAAGCACTGGGGTCTTTCTCCCTAATTCACAGTGCTACATTGCATTTGGTGAATTTTATGGTCCCACGAGACTTTGGCGGTTGCCTTGATTTTTTGGCCGAAGGCAAATCTCTAAGGCCAAGGCCAAGGATTAAGCCTAACATCACTGCTCACGGTGTTATAGTAGGCCTATGTACGGGCGTGGAAAGAGAAAGTGTTTTGTTAACTGCACAACCCGATAGTAGCTTAGCAATGCTATCGCTCGCAGCAAAGACTGCAAAGTGGAGGCAATTGTGTTGCCAGGACGAGATGTACTATGACGTTGCTAAGACTGCAATCAAGGACAAGTCGATGTTGGGTACTCACGGTGAAGAACTGTGCGAAAACCTTAAAGTGCAGTGGATGACTCTGTCTTGTGATGCCGCGAAGAAAAGACGCAGTAAGTGTTTATATACTCTGGGCGATAGAATCAACGTTGGTTACGAAAAAAAGCGTTTGACTTTATCTGTCACAAACTGTGGGACCAAATCTGTGCAAAAATCTGGCAGGTCATAAACGTGTAATATTTGGCGCAATTTCGAAAGTGGTTGTTTTTAGAAAACACGGTGTAGATGTAAATAAAATTTAGAATAAATTGCTATTGTATAACAGCAAAGCGGTCAATCGCTTTAATTCTGCCATACACCAACAGAAAATTTTGATCATGCACGAACTCCATTAGCTAAAATAGGCTACTAGTTTTAAATGACCAATAAAAATTAATTTTATTTGATGGCCAGACATAATGCATTATGAATGCTGTATAAAGGCAACAAAGTTAAAAAAATGTCCAAAGATATTGATCTGATTAAATCTTCTAACATCCATAATGCTTTGAATAGTTACTTTTGTTTTGTTAATCCATCTTTGATTTAGTCATTTAAACCAGTTGGGCAATTTAATTTTTTAAAAAAATATTGTCAAATTCCTTGTAAAATTTAGCATAATAATTTTTTTTGTGTTTTTTTTGTAATGCCAATATTTATTAGAGGATCTTGAAATTAATTAATTAATACATTGAGTGAGGTAAAAAGCTTAATAGTTATTTGATGGCAAGTTGTGTCAGGAATATTTCAACAAAAAATTATCAAAATCTGGTCATTTGTTTTCAAGTTTAGGGCAAAAATGTCGGGTTATGTTTTTTAAGACGCAGTGTATATAAAACATCGTACTCTCCCAATACAATTGTTGCATAATTGTCAAACTTTAATATTTATGCATAAATATGTGTATCATAGAACTAAGCATTTTCTACATATTTTGATGAAGATAAACTAATTTGTTAATAAAATGCATGTCAAAAAGATGACTTTTATACTTATATTGTCCACTCTGAAATAACAAAAAAGTCTAATTAATTTAAAGCTTGTAAACTATAGAGTAACTTACCAGCAAAAATTGAAATAATTTAGTCTTGCTCCTCCTTTAAATATAATTTGAAAAATCTCTTATTACAATCTTTAGATTAAGCTAATGGTATATACTTGATTGCGTATGCACTTTGTTTATGTTTTGTTATGCATGTATCTTGTTTATGTGTTTATTCTTTTTTTGATATTTTGAGTAACTGATGTTATGTTGCTATGGGCAGCCAGCTTGATAAGTGTAAGTGATAAGCCTGCCATTGTGTTTTGCTATTGTGTTATACCATGCTATGTTTGTTTGGCGAATAAAATTCTTTTCTCTCGGTCTTTCCAAAGGTCAAAAAATTCAAAATAGTATGACACTGTAATTCTAAATTTTTCCCAAGACCTCACCTTTAAGGTGCTGCCCCGTCACATTTTTTTGCGTATTATGTTAGACACTGGCTGCCCAATAGTGCTTCATGGTAACAAAAACACGCACTTTTTCGCGGCAAAAGTTGATTGTCTTACACAATCGAAATACTAAGCCAGCTACAAAAGATAACTTCTTATGTACAGGGTGGTCCAAAAAAACCGATACCCAGTTTTATTTTTGGGATAACTTCGGTAATTCAGCACCGATTTTAACCATTCTTTCACTGTTACAAGCAGAAATTTATGGCGCGTAAACGTGAAGT
>Ga0209367_1003635_pt1 | contig 21025 bp, 10 predicted proteins | sample WorMetLIZISLAND2_FD_187412 | JGI IMG/M metagenome (GOLD analysis project Ga0209367, IMG submission 187412) | Marine gutless worms symbiont microbial communities from Max Planck institute for Marine Microbiology, Germany - Olavius geniculatus... ...
AAACATGCAAAATTTGGCCCGATTTCGGACGACTTCGAAGTTCGGCGGCGAATATCTCCGAAACGGATGAAGATATTCAAAATCGGATAGTCATTCCGTCTACTGCGATTCCTCCTGCGTTAGGCGAAACAAGTCCGGTGAAGTTTGATCCAGTGACCTTGGAGATCTCAATGTTGAATCATACCCACCTAAAGCGCATATTTCGGAAGAACATATTTCAGTCCCTAGGGGGTGCTGCGCCCCCAAATTTTTACACACGCTAGAGAATGACCAAGTATTACTAGCGCACCCCCCAACGGGGATGGCGGCCCCCCTTACAACTTTTTTCAAAGGGGGTCAAAAATTGGCTTAAAATGTAATAAATTAGCACTTATAACTTCAAAGTTAGGGGGTGTAGCCCGATGAAACTTTGGCACTTGACGTCGCTCTAGGTTGGGGTGTTAACCCAAGTACAAATTTTGGGGGCATCGCCCCCCTTAAAATTTGGGAGGGCAAAAAACGTTCAAAAATCTATGCGATTTACGACAACTTTCGAGTTTGAGCACAAATATCTCTGGAACTGATGAAGATAATGACATAATCTAAATGGCGTTGACGAGAGCGATCCTTTCGGCGTAGAACAAAAAAAAATTTTGTGAAATTCCGTTCCACTACGAACCAAGTTATAAGCGCTAATGTTGACCTACCCTAAGTCGCATTTTTCGGAAGAACATATTTCGGCCCCTAGGGGGTGCTGCGTCCCCAAGTTTTTACATGCGCTAGAGAATGACCAAGTCTTACTAGCGCACCCCCTACCGGGGACGGTGGCCCCCCTTACAACTTTTTTCAAAGGGGGGTCTAAAATTGGCTTAAAATGTAATAAATTAGCAGTTATAACTTCGGAGTTAGGGGGTGTAGCCCGACGAAACCTTGGCACTTGACGTGTCTCTATGTTGCGGTGTTAACACAAGTACAAATTTTGGGGGCACTGCCCCCCTTAAAATTTGGGAGGGCAAAAAACGTTCAAAAATTGGTGCGATTTACGACAACTTTCGAGTTTGAGCGCAAATATCTCTGGAACCGATGAAGATAATGACATAATCTAAATGGCGTCGACGAGAGCGATCCTTTCGGCATTGAACAAAAAAATTTTGTGAAATTCCATCCACCATGGACCAAGTTATAAGCGCTAATGTTGACCTACCCTCAGTCGACAGAGCGCGTTCGGCGTATGCCAATGCATTCGAGTTCGGGCCACCTGACTTTGATGCCGGGGAAATTCTCCACTCCCCCTTTTACCCCCCTAATTTCCCCCAATCGGACTTAGGGCGCCGGGCAGACTCACGTTGGGCTTTGCCCCAAATTTCTAGTTAATCATTAATTTCAACTAAAAGCTAACGATGGAAATTGCCAAAGAAAATGCATTTTCTAAAAAACCAAAACAAGCTTTCAGCTGTTGTGATGAGAAATTCAGACAGTGCCTACATGAGAGGAAGATACCTCAAAAAAGAGAGCAACAACACCAGCAGGTTTATGTGTTCTTGGAAAACAAGCGTGACGATTATAAATTCACCAAAATGCCCCAAAATGATGCGAACATTCTGCTTCATATTTTAAATATTCTCTGAAAACGACAAAGCTGAATGCCCAAACGTCAAATAGTACAAACAGTTTATGGGAGATATGCAAAAGCAGAAAGCCAAAATGCTGCACCTTTTGTGACGGTGTTCCAGTAGTAGACATAACCCTCCGGAGAGGTGGCTTCAAGCCATTCTCCAACTGGTTCAGCCACACCACCCTCAGTCCTTACTTCACTGTCAATCTTCACAACACTGCTATCAGTACGACCTGCAGACTGGGCATCCTGACCTCGGCCGTTTGCTGCACTCTTACCTGCATATGCAACTAACCAGGAAAAAACCACTCGGTACAGCACATAACACAGGCAATGGACAAGACTACAAACATGGTAATCAAAATTACAACACAAAAACCAGTCTAAAATCCTAACATCTTTTTCAGTAATCATCGACCTAATCTTCCTTCTAATAGAATTAAACAAATAACAATAAAAATTTGCCTTTCAGCAATTACCAACACAATCTTCATCATGATTAAATTTAAGTTTAGAGACAAATGCATGCGTGCTGCTCGCATTTTATTGTGATTGAAATACATCAAATTTACTTAGAGTCGCGAATGCTACAAAATAAGCATTTAAGTAACGAAGAAAAACATTAAAAGCTATACAAAAATTTGCATTACTTTTTAAAATGACTCCGTACTGTGATGCCAGCGTTGGATCTTGCTTCAAATCATCCTTCAACTTTGACATCGCAGCCTACCAAGTTTAACCAACACAAGATATTGTTGTTAGTTTTTTGTTATGCCAACAAATAATATCAAACTAAGGGCTGTATGCAAAATGAAGAAGTAATTTGAGAAAAGCTCATGACATGTGCGACAGCCTTATCAGTTCCAGTTTGCAAATTGTCTGGGTCTATCTCTAGCCATGTCGGCGCATTTCACTCTTGAAATGTGCACCACAGCCGAAAATTGCAAAAAAAACACTAAAATCCCATATTTTGGCGATTCAAGGTCATTCAAGGTCAATGATGTTGACCCCATTAAAAACCTCGTCACTAGTGATTGTATGTCTGCGTCTATCTACAACTGGTTTCATGGTAAATGAGCCAATAGCGATAAAATAACCACTTTTTAGGGGGTACCCATCTTTGACATCTGCCTGCGTAGGCCTCCTTAAACCTAGGGGGTCGCGACTTAGACTGCTGAAATCTGCATTTAATGCTAAAAATTTTGTATGCATGTTGTCTTAGTCTATCCAACCATTTTGAAGCAGTTCACTCTTAAAATGTGTGTCACAGGCCAAAATCACAAAAAATTCACCAAAACCCCTCTTTTGGGGGTTCAAGGTCATTTAAGGTCATCAATGTTGATAAATCTAAAAAGCCCGCCACCAGTGCTTGTTATGATATGCCGCATGTCTGTACCTATTTGCAACTGTTTTCACACTAGACGAGATAATGGCGACAAAATAATGTCTTTTCAAAGTGGTACCCCTTTTGATGCCCTCGTTGGAGGGGAACCCCCTCACCCAAGAGTACGAAATTTTGTAACAAATAACTGGAGTCCTTAGGGCAGCCACAGTCAAGATTCTAGGTGTCGTCGTTTTGATACAGCGCCAGGGTGTGATGGACGAACAGACGGACAGACGGACGCCTAGACGATGGCTAAGACATGCAAAGCATTACATGCTGTTGCGCACAAAAACCTACAGCCATACAAAATTACAAATACAGAAATGACAAAGTGTGTAAGTAATATTAATGTGCAATAAAAAATTGACAGTTAAACATAAAGAAATCAAAACAAGATGCAAAATGTAATCAAAAAAATGCAAATGTACTGTTCACCTTCTCCATTTGATGTAAATAACTGGATGTTTCCTGTTCCTTTTTGGCATCAGCAAGCCCTTTCTTACGTAACTTTCACACACAAAAAATACAACAAAGCAGACAATCATCACAACACTGACAAAACTGAATAGATAATTTTAATCACCAAATATCATCCAAAACGAAAATGTAGTTTGCTTTCTCACTCAAATAACTGCTAAAATAAATGCTAAGAAGTAGCTATAAATATAATACAGCTAACTAATATCTGACAGCTGTTCTACTATTTGACACAAATTTATACAACTGCAAGTGCCTCTGTATCTGGACTCCATTGGTCTATTATAAATACCATACCATACTATTCTAAGTTCCACTAAAAGTGTTAAGATGCAAACTGTAATAAATACCATGACGACATTTACAAAATTAATAATGAAAGTTACTGAAAATATGTTACAAGTTGGACAAAATTATGAATTGCAACAGTGTGGAAGCAATAAAGGGCAAAAATGCTAAAAAGTATGAAAAATTTGTATTCAATAATGTCTATTAACAAAGAAAAAATATCGTACTAATTACATCATCAAGTTTTTTCTGCACATTGTCCTTATGCCTTTTACCTCGTTCATGGAAGTCACGACTCTAAAAATTCACAACCAACATTAAAAATTTAAAATGCATGTGAACCAACAAAACACAAACGTAGCTGTTAGTTACTGGTCTGCAGTCTGCAGATGCAAGAATACTGCCTGAGAGTGTTAAAAAAAGAAATTTCAGCTAATGCTCACAAGACGTGCAAAAACCTATAGCAATTCCTGTTCGCAAACTGTCAGTCTATCTCCAGCAATTTCATTGGAATTCATTCTTAGAGTGTGCGCTGCAGCTAAAAATCGCAAAAATCAATAAAACATCTTATCTTGGAAGATCGGGATCTTTCAAAGTCATCGATGTTGATACGACTAAAAAGCTCATCACTACTGCATGCTGTGATAGGCAGCATGCCCATGGTGAACTGCAACAGTTTTCATGAAAGACTGGCCTACAGCAGTAAAACAACAACTTTTATGGGCGTACTGCTCTTTGATGCTCTTGTGTGCAGGTTTCCTTCAACCTAGAAAATCGAGACTTAGACCATCGAAATCTATGATCAATGCTGAAAATTTCATATACAGCTTGTCCTTGTATATCTCAACTGACTTCGGTGCAATGCAATATATATTTGCGTTTGAAATGTGTCTCGCACCCCGAAATTGCCAAAAAATGCATAAAAATCCCCATTTTGACATTTAAAATTATCCAAGGTCATTGATTTCAGTGCCAATTGAGAGCCAGTGTACGACTTCCTATTAGTGACTGATTAATAGTAACTTAAGCCCTATCTCGCACCATTTCTAAGATATGACAACTTATTGGCTGAAAATCGCAAATTTTCCCCACCCCTCTCATTTAGCACCTGTGCCTGGGGTGGCCCCTTTTGAATTTATGGAAAAGCTTTATGGATCCTGAAACTAGACTTTTCCAGGCAGCCAAGGATGAAGATTTGGTGATCTTAGCTTGCACCATTTTTGACTGATCCACCCAAGTGACGGACAGACGAACAGACAGAATTGCAATGGCTAAGACATGCTAAAGTACTAGCTGCGTTTGCACGTAAAAATTAAAACAACCTGGTCAGCAACTTCGCAACTATATTTTTTTCTCACATCAATATGGTCATTTAACATAATAATTAAAAAGCAAAAAATATCTTACTGCTTTATTATCTGCCGTCCAACACTTGCAAAATTCACAAAAGTGCCGTGGTTGACTTTTCCAGTAGTCTGCCCTAAAACGACAAATTTGCAAGTCCAAAAACAACAATATGTTGTGATTAAAGTTGATAAGACCAGCCATTCATTTCAACTGGTTAACCATCATAGGAAGGACCAGTTAACCCATTAACTGTAGGTGGGCAGGCGACACATTGCTAGGAGAGCGAACAAGACAGAACAAGACGGACTCACCGTACTCTCTAATGATCCAAACACAAGGTCTGGACAGCTTGACAGCACACACGCTGTGTGTGTGTGTTAAAGACTGACTGACGGATGGCTGTGAAAGCATCAGCATCAGTGATTGACATGACATGGCCGGGCGGGTCAGTAAGCTCCAGCATCAACGTTCATCAATCATCATGCAAAGGCAGAGTTAGACAGACAGACAGACTAGGACAGACAGGGACACGGAGATCAAACACACACAGGGTCAGTCAGTGAGTCGATCACAGTAAACATTCACAGTGGCCTTCACCCTTGATTGGGCCTATAAACAAGTACAGGTAAACTATTCACAGCAGGGCAGTGTCAGTGTGGTATCAGATTACACCATGCAGCACACATGCCAACAAGTCTCACTCTCCATCTCACATGCACATGATGCTCATTCACAGTGGCTGGTGATGGCAGGGCGAGCAAACTACATAGCACTAGCAGCAATGACCTATGTATACTACTAGGCCTATGCTATTGCTATATTGAACTGTCCGCTGTCACCGTCGGCTAGGTGGCAGGTAATAACGTAAAATTTCACATGGCAGGTGACGCTCCGTAGTTTTCAGGTGGTTTACCATTAACAGTTATAACAGTAATCAGTACATCAACAGCACTCACATGACAGAAAAATTTCAATTTCAAAACCAATTAAATTTGTTTACAAACACATGAACATAGATTATAGATTACAAAAACATAGAGCTAAGTATAAGACGCGAGCACGAATTTTTTTGTTAATCTACTATTCCACTTATGCGGCTGACTATACTGACTCTAACTACACTTATAGTATGTATCTATAGTACTATATGTATCTATAGTTAATTTTAAAGTTTACTGACACATTTTAGTATCTACGTAATTAAAGCAAACTGCCTTGCTGAACGTTCAGGTCTTGTTCTTGTATAAGATTTACATTCTTATCAGTTCAAAAATATCGATATCGATATCCCGATATTTTCAAAATATCGCATCGATATCGTATCGAAATTGATATCGAATCATCACTAGTTAACTCAGTTATCGTGAGTTGAGTTAACTCATCCCAACAGGTGTTACGAGTTTGATTAAATGCAGTATTTGTATGCGTTGTGAGTTTATTAGGTGTCTAAAATCAACTCACTGCAAGTAGGCAGTTTATGGGTAAAATTACAGATCCACAACAAGTCAAAAAATCTCTGGCCAACTGAGCCCCAACAAACGTCTAACTGGACTGAACCGGTTATTTTCGGTTACCTGAGGCGCGTTTCGCACTTTTTTTTCTCTGAGAATCTCACTTCTACGGATCAGTTGTTCTCACTAGTTCTCACGAAAAGTGTGAAACGCGCAAGTAAGAATTCTCTGAGAATTCTAACAGAATTCTACGCTAGCCAATTTTATCTATTTGGATGACGTAACTCAAGCAAGTGGGCGGAGCTAGCATAACGTAGCAAAGGAAAATCTTGCTCAAAATTTCTCAGAGAATTTCAGAGAAAAAAAGTGCGAAACACGTCTCTGGTATTGTTAATTGCCGATACACAAGTCTTCACATCTTGTAGATCAAGATCGGTCGTTAACATTGCTGCACAAATCTGGCAGTTTAGCTTACTATTTTGGCTAACTAACCTACACGTTGTAACAACGATGTATGGCGAGTTTTTTTTTTGAGTTGGTGCTTCGTTCACTCTGCGTGGATACTTTGAACTTTGTGTATCTGCATTAGGCCTATAGCCTTATCTTATAAATTATAAACTACTTTTGTTTATATATTTAACAATGATTAAATTATTTCCTGCACAGTAAATTATACACGGCTTAATTAGCCATTTGCAGACTATTTGTTCAAGTTATTACGCATGGTCATTGACTGTACAGGGTGGGCCAAAAATGGCACATTTTTGTACACCTTATAATTTTACCAAATATTAACCAATTTTCAAATTTTGTCACTGTCAGAATCAGGATACAATTTGTAATAAAACTATAGATCCCTATAAAGACTATAGTTCTAACATCTTTCTATAATACATCAAATAATATCACACAACAAATCATAAAAAACCAACACACTGAAAAAACCACAAGAATTTAAGCCAAGTTACCGAAGCATTACGTTCTGGATGTAAACCACATTTTTCAGTAAAAATTTAAATACAAACTCAAAACTGCACTAATATTTTTAAAGGTCCAATATGAATGTTAGGGACTCGGTCTTTTTATAGGGATAGACGGAAACCAGAATCACAGAAATTTTTTAGGCACTAAAAAATTAACTAAAATTTTTCTTAGTAACATGATTACTCAGTCAGCAACGACATCTAAATGCAAACAATCACAACAAACAATAAATGGTTAAACTTGGTGTAATTCGAACATGAAAAAAACCAGAAAACCGAATGCAAACACACGACAGCTATTAACATAATGCAAACTGGAGTTAAGAGTGCTAAGTACATCTATCCTCTAGTCATGGTTACCACACTGCAGAAACACTATATGTTCCCCACTGCTCTACATTTCCAGGGAGTGTAAGTGTAATAGCAATTTCCTCATATTTTCCATCTCCCAATCTTGTCACGAGGTCACTTTAAATGTGTATGCAACTAAATGCTTATGTGCAAAATCTGTAGAATAAGTGCAGCCATGGAATTGTCCGAAACGTAGAAATTGGCAATATGCACAGTGCATGCAGGTCTTTGAATTCCAGCTTGGAAAAAACCAAACGAGTGAAAACTGAAAAGGGAAACCTATAATTCAGCGCACTACAGAAATCTCAAAAGGTTCTCCTTGGAGGACAAGGCCAAACATGGAATAACTTGGCAAGTTTAAATGACAACTAAAATTAGTAGCAACAGTAGTAGCGGAGAGCCATATTTGCATGAAATTTTCGATTCTGTAACAAAAATGGTTCTGCACAATCTTTACGAAAATGACAAACCCGCAAGAAAATATTTATAATATTTTAAACATATTGTATCACATATATACTGTACATAACAGTATCCATATTAAATACAACACAGTTAATACAGTCTTCGGGAAAAAGGAAAAACATATAGCACACAGTTGATTAGCATGTGGTCAAACATCAACATTAAACAACTGGAAAAAATGCAATAGTCAGCCACATACTCAATAACAGTGCATAGTTATCAGTGATCATCAGCGGTAAATGAAAGACTCCAAAGCAGTGATGTAGCCACAAATTTCTGAAAGAGAGTCCTTCCCGAATGTGATAGTTTTGTACATTAGGTATTATGTGCAAGTCAACAAAACATCACAACAATTATATCAAGTATATAATTTTCCCCATGAAAGAGTGTGCAAATCATATGCACCATATGTGGCTACATCACCGCTCTACTGCAACAAGTATTTTGACTATCTTCCAATTATCAACCACAAGTGTTCAGTTCAAACAGGTATCACACGAATGTCATTATGAAATGGCAACATACTTCCTGCAGTTCTGACTCCCTGCCTCCAGATTTCTTCCTCTTTCAGTCTTCTTTGTGCGCCACCGACAACCATCGATCCAAGATTCCTGAAAAGCCGGGACCGGTACTCCTAAGTCCAAATTCAACAGTACCTCAGCAACAGAACAAGAACAAGCAGGTCGTTGCCATTCCCCCAACACGAGAGAAAGGGCCGATGAGATGGTGACACTTGATGATGATGTGCATGGCACTAGAAGATACAACTAGGATGACTCTATCACCTGTCCACTGGATGAACCTATGGTGGCAATCAATTTCCCGAGGGAAACTGGCCTTTTTACGCCAGTCGTGTGTGATGTTTCGATCAAGGAGGGCCAGAAGAAAACAACAACATGAATGCAGCAGACCATACCTCACACGATTGAAAGGGCACAAATGAGAAGAGATGGTATGTAGATACAAATGACCGAATTACCACAGTTCAGCAGGATATATCACAGTCCTGGATAAGCCCCACATCACTGCAACAACACTTTGCTTGCAGTCGATGTGACCTCTATTGAACAGCAGCTGCACAACCATGATTGTGCAGCCACAGATTTTCAAAACGGAGTGCACCTCAGACCTTCAGTTCAGAACCACCATCGGCATCACTGCGCAAGAACCGCAGCAACGCTTTGCTTGCAGTCGATGTAATCTCCGTCGGGTAGCAGCACTACGCCGCGCTGCGCCATAAACTCTAAACCCTCCGCCGAGTCTCTAAACGCTAGCTCGTCAATGACGAACGCAACCGACAACTTCATTGGGCTGTATCTATGCACCAACCAAGCCAGCAACAACACAGTTACATCACACATGTAATAATACACCGACCATAAAAAGGTACCACTTTACTTTTGTCCATATCTTCAATCATTACTGACCAGTTTTTAGCTGACCGTACTTAAGTAACGGTCGAGTTGTTGTCATGGTTGTCATCCTTTGTCTGCTCAACCATCTGTAACAGATGTATTGTGGCTAAACAGTGCAAAATAGGGCCCAGGTTGCTATTGATCATTGATTGAAAGTCACATATTGGCTTTAAAATGACATGAAAGTCATCGACCTTGGATGACCTTGAAGGTCACTGACAACCAGTATCATCAGCTATCCTAGCGACAGCTGGACTTCTTGTCAAAATTCTTTCGCTGGCACACTCTGCAGACAATTTGCAATAATGTGATTATTATATATCTCACTACATCATGAATGCATATCTCGCTACCTTGTGAGATATAAATGTAAGAAAAAACTAACAACAATAATAAACATTTGAGCAAATGAAACAAAACACTTCAGACCAACACTCTGATGAATGATCTGTAGACTGTGTCTGTAGACACAGTCTAGTGTCACGCAAACCATTAATTGCAGTGTTGGTCTGAAGTGTTTTTTCTTCATTCACCAAAATGTTTGTTTGTTATTATCGTTATATATGCATTTTCACAAGGTAGTGTAGAAATGCACTTACAATGTGATGAGATATATAATAATCACACTGTTGTAAATCGTCCACAGAGTGTGCTAGTGAAATTATTGTGAAAATTTGTCAATAACTGGCAAAGATATGGACAATAGTAAAGCGGCACCTTTTTTGGCCTACCCTTTACATACAACAATCTCATTAGGCATACATCTCACATGTACAAGATAGCACCAAAAAGCGAAATATACATGCGTTAAATATATCGCACAATCCAACAGTTTTGGAAACAGCTAAACTCAATCACTGCAGTACAGGGTAGTCACACTAAAGGCTGTTTGACAAAACTGCCCTTTACTGCAACTATCAAGGCTAATTGTTTCCAACTCTGCAGATTGTTCGATCTACGTAAAACATGTATATTCAACTTTCTATGCATCACCTAGTACATTAAAGGCTGTTTAATTATCAGCAACTATTATGAGTAAAAATCCTTAATACTTAATAATCGTTATCTTGCAACGAATGCTACATACCACACTAGTTCCATAACCTGCAACACAAACTGCTACAAACAATTAAAAGGCATCTGAACTTCAGTTATTCTAAGAACTGTTAGCCACTGGTTCTAACAATGTATAATTTCAGTTCTGCATTAAAACAAATACTGATGCTATCGCTTCTAGGCTTATACAGATGAACAAAATTCATGTATGAAAATAACAAAAAAATTGCTATATATTGCTTGATTGTGACAACACTAGAATGCAATGTCAGCAGTTACAACAAAATTACTAGTGAAATAAAATGAAGTGTAAAAGGTATAAATGCAATATTCGATGTCACAGAAGACCACCTGAACCAGCACATACTGGGTACCCACTTATGAGTATGGGTATTTCACTTGCAGTGAAAGACCACAAGTATCTTAAGCCCCAGACGCAGAAGATCAAAGCCTACTGGCTAGTATCAAATCATCCTAGTTGCACTTGCCCAGGCATTTGCTCGGAACCAGTGAGTGATATTCTAATAGCCAGCAATACATTCAATGTGTGAAATAGGACTTCAGGATCTTACCACATTGCAAATGTACACTAGCTACTGTGGCAAAAGCAATATGCCATGAATAATTCAACCCTATTGCTACATTACTATTCAGCAAGAATATACCACCTGTTAATACCACTAAGCTGTCATATACATTTTCTGAATTAACAACTCAGTGTAATCAGAATCAGTTAAAAAAATAATAAAAAGCATCAGCAGTTAGACCAAAGTTGTACTTATGTTATACTAGTAAAAAAATTTGACCTTATTTACTAAACAGGTAACTGAAAATTTAAGAAAATTATCAAGAACAGTTAAATCACAGTTAGGAAGTACTAAGACTTAGTTCTAACGTGATATGCATAAAAAGTGACTTCTGTGGTCTTTTTCTGTTATTTTCCATTACGTAGCTAATTTTACAACTCAACTGTAAATTAAACATAAGACATGTGGAAATTTCACTTCTTTATGATAATAAAAATCAAGCAGCAGAAAATAATTCAGTGAGCTTCACCGGGAACTTTAATATTTTTTGTTTCAAAAATCATTCAAACGACTGAAACAATACATACGATTTGATCATGATCTTCAACGCCTGCTTGCGCTCACGCTCCAGGAACCAGTCGATAATATAGCCAGACATTTTTGGTGCACACAGATACAACCGGAAAAACCGATGATAGTTTGAGAGTGCCCACGCGGCACGAACCTGTAGCGCATGACTTACACACTTATCCTGTCTGTGAGTTGATGTCAGTAGAGCCATTGTCGTCGTCATGTCTGTGCACAGAACAACAGAATCGTTACTTCGTATGCTACTGTGCATCCATCTTCAAAAGGGGCACAGAAAGACTGCGACTTGCCATGCCACTTTTGTCAACCTGCTGTCATCAAAATGATCTGGCAAAATCTAACGCATATTGTATATAATGCATATTTTACCTTTTCCCAACCCAAATGAATAATGCTGTACAGATATGCATAGTGCGTATTTTTAAAGATTTTCTACAGACACAAGACTGCATTGTACAAAATGTAATACAGTGGCTTCCTACAGGTTTGTACATCACATGTTAATTGCAACTCTTATGGATAGCCAATGCAAATGCTACGGAAGACCAAATGGACGGAACTGAAAAAGCACAACAGTTTGGTTCTTAAAACCGAAACCGAACAGACTTTGTTTTTTCCACACACAAATACTGAACAAAATATGACAGCAGACTGGTTTCAGTTACCGAGTGTATTTTTGGTGAAGATGTAGTAGAGAATGTGGTAGGCCATGAACTCCAGCGCATTGTCACATGTGCTAGTGCCAGACTCTGCATAGAGCATCTTGAGTTGGGTCTGACATTGGTTGAACTCTTCATGGTCGCCCTTCTCCAGTGCAATGCGCGCATGGGTCTCATAGACGGCTATCGTCAGCTCATCACGGATTCCCTGCACCTAATCACACCAGCACACCAAACCACATATACACATTACACTCCAACAGTAAAAAGTTTATAGCTCTGGATGAAAAACCCATCACAAAACAAAGGAGCCAGAGAGAACCAACCAAATGGGACATCCGACACAAATGAGCCACGCTCTTAAATTTGCATACCTTGATTTGCATACCCCAAAGAGATGGAAAGCTGAGTTGACCTGAGTGATTGGTCATATACGGAGATGGTAAACCTGCTAGCAGACAGTTATGGCAGTCATCAAATAATAAGTTAAAGTTAAAGTTAAAAACGAACTTGTAAAGCGCCATAAAACTAAACGTGTGTAAAGATACAGAGGTGCTGGCTACGTTACAGTTAACCACAGTTTTCAAAAGCAACAGTAAACAGATGTGTCTAGAGTCGACGACGGAATACAGGCAAACTGTTTGCTTCTGTGACTGAAGTTGGAAGTAACCACTTCATGGTGAGTGATCCAACTAAAAATTGAACGAATGATCTGTTGATCATCAGTGCAACATCCTACTCATCACATCATCAAGCCACCCATATGTGCTCTTGATCTGCAAAGCACATGAAAAGCACAGGAACAATTTTTGCTATCTCAGATAACTACCACCATCTGAATAATTTATATACATTGACACGGCACCCCCAATCATGTACCCCCCTTCCGGATCGTCAAAGAAATGTAATCTTTCCTTTTTTGGTAAAGTTAACCATTTAGAAAATTTCAGTCATCACCAGCTGTAATAGAAATGTTTGCCAGATAAGCCAGATGCAATTCTCAAGTACAATATCTTCAGGCGTACAGTGAGGTCCTGACGAATGGACTTGAGCTGTTCACAGACGTAGGTGTAGTCCTGCGATGTCATCCAGCGCTGTTTCACCACCTCCAATGAAGTCCGCAGCACGTCCGGTGGTCGCACCGTCGACGGATCCGGCGCCTGCTTACAAAACACCTTTTGTTTACCATACGTTATTTCTAAATCAATTAATTCTTACCTTCTAAATTCCAAAGCCAAATGAATTTGCCGGTTTTTTCAGCAAGCACAAAACTACTAGAAATGTTAATTGTTCTTTCTTGTGGCATCTTGTCTCAACACGACTCACATCATACTAACATTAACATTTACGTCATTATTTAACCAGTTTTAAATTTGCGGCATTAAGGGTTAGGCCAGAGAAACAAGACTGCACAACAGATTACTACCGACCTACATTGCCAAAGTAATGAAAAGACGATGCTCTAGACAAAACATTGTACTGCATACAACATGTTATGCAACAGATGGCAGAATTAACTGAAAACTGACCGTCGTGAGTCGCAGGTATTGCTTTTCCAGATTCTGGCAAGTGCCAATGATATGCAGGCTTGTCCAGTCAGCATCCTCTACATTGTCCTGCGGTTCCCAATATTACTTCATTTTATTACACAGAACCTATTACATTCTTATCAGTATCATTATTGTTAAGTGAAATCACTTCTTGCACCACAAGTGACAGACTTCTCTGTAGCGTGGTTTGTCATCGGTCACACTTGTGCACACTGCTTAAACCGTCTGATGAATGTCATTTGGCAGTTATGCTTGTGGGATCCACTGACACACTGTGTTAGATAGGGACCCTGATCCCTTAGGCCAGTGTTGTCCAAATTGCGGCCCACGGACCGCATGCGGCCCATAAGGGGATTTCATGTGGCCCGCCATCGTCCCACATAAATTGTAGTTTTGGTCCGGTGATTAGTCAGATGAAATCAACTTGCAAAATTCAACAATGTTTGATGGTCTTTTGCATTTCCAAATTTCAGAAAAATGGACGAATTTGCGGTTTCCATTGAACATTCGGAAGCAAAAAGTGTTTCAGCTTCAGGGGGACTTTGCCCCCCTGACCTCCCGACCAGGGCTCTGCCCCTGGACCCCGCTGGAGGCTCGGCCCCCAGACCTCCTTATAGGCTCGCGCTCAGCGCGCTCGCCATGGCCCCTCTTGATTGCGGCCCGCCAGCTGGTGGAAAATTGACTAAGTGGCCCGCGGTGTCAAAAAGGTTGGACAGCACTGCCTTACGCAAAAACGAGATTTGGAGTTGAACACTACAGCCTGAACTTGCATTTGCCTCCTTGTGATTGACAAGGGGGCAGCCACACTGATCAGCGATTTCACTCTAACCTTATTATTATTATGTTTGCCAGATAACCCAGATGCATGATATTCGTGATCGGTTTATGCTCCCAACCATGAGTCAGTACTGTGCCCAGTGTGCCATCACCAAATGCCTTGGTCAGCAGCTTGTTTAGTTCTGCCTCCAAATTACAAAGAAACGTCAGAACACTGCAAAATAATAAAATAAAAACGATAGTGATATCATAATCCAAGAATGCACAAACTGTTTCAAAATGCACTATGTGTGGATTTGCGGACTTACGTTAGGTCTCATCAGTGTTAACGGCTCGACTCGAGCTGTTGACGGTGACTCGGAGCTGCTGCCTAGAGTGTCTGCAAATCGAGCAGCTCTGTTCTTAAGCCTCAATCCGTCGACAGCATTCACCGCAAACTGACTGCAACCAGACCACATACAGAACATGCACGTCACTGCAGCGTGCTGTGTGCACACATTTGGTAAAACAAACCATTATCCAAATCATGATACAGTTGATACAACCGGACATAAAACAGCACTTACTCATAAACTTTAAAAAATGTGATCCAACTGTAACGATAGGTTTTTCTGGATTATCTCTAGTGATGGCACATTGGCACTTATGATTGAAAACCTTTGGAAAGCCACCGGCTAACGTGACCAAAAGTGAAAATGACTGTTGCTTATGTGTGTGATTTATATCAATCATACATAACAACATCGACAAGTATGGTACCTTTTACTTTGGGCCACAGCACCAAGTTGTGAATACTGATAGCTGTTAGCAAAATCTTTAGGGCACTGCTAACTTGACTAGACATGAAAAATGACTGCTGAAAATGGCTATGTGTGAGTGCATGACTGCATGTGTGATATATAAATATCAATCAGACATGGTGAGTAGGTACCCTTTCTTCTTGGCCACACCAAGTCGTGAGCTAAGAGGTTTGCGACCGCCGCGTCTTGCAGCTGGCTGGTGAAGCTGTTTCTTCTCCGGACTTGAGACGGAGGCAGCATCATCACTACCAAGTGACAACCGTGAACGTCGGCCGCCTCGACCATGACCACGAGCGCCAGCGCGACCACGACTTAAACCAGCACGTTCAGCAGCACCAGCGCGCCGTGCCGACGATGCACCACTGCGACTGTGCTGCGGACTAAATGAAGATGGTGAAGCAGAGCGGGATGATGACCGACGAGACTTGCTGCTGCTTCTGCTCCTGTATGCCATGATCAAACACAATTATGTGCTTCACTATCATAGCCCCATTGCATATTCTACTAATGGGTGGCACATAGATAATGAAATATACAAGATTTACATATACCGAGCAGACAGTTTTAGAAAAATTAGCCTCATCAATAATTGGAGTCAATAGGCAGTTGTGCAGTTGATGCTATAATTGCACAGGGATGTGCACGAGACCTTCTAAGCCAAGACCAATACGAGACGTTCAAAATTTTGTCCGAGACAAGACGTTTAAAATCCGAGACGTGACCGAGACGTTGCAGCTTCCGAGACGCTGGCCAAGACCTTGAAGCTCCCGAGAGTCTCGGGAGCTTCAACGTCTCGCCGCGACGCTTTCCGTGGCGTAGGGCGTATGGTGAAACACATTGACAATTGAAAAAATTATACGGATTAATTATCTCGCACTGTAGTAAGCACTTTCTATTTTTGATATTGTGGGCTTTTGCACTTTAGTTTCACAGTTATCACTGAATAATTAACGGCTTGCACCATAAATAATTGCAACTGCAGTACTGTAGACATGAGCCATTATGTTTATCGCAATTTGCGAGCAACTAAAATTAGTAAACTACAGCTGATTTAGATTATAGCCTTATACGTCGTATACATTTGGCTAATAGTATTCATTCTGACATCATACACTTTACACTTTATCTTCATTTCGACTAAGTCATTTTATGACCAAAAGACTGACATGACATAATTCTGCTTTATGATAAATAAGTAAATGAAAAAGTAAAAACACTGTAAACGAATATGTCTAAGCCACATATGTCATGCTAATTAGTACTACTCTAAATGCAGCTACAGTATGAACAGCAAGCGCTTGCACAAAACATCTTGACGAGACGCAATGGCCCGAGACCCGAGACGAGACCTACTAAGCCGAGACTGAGACATATTGCTCCAAGACCGAGAAGAGACCCGAGATGCATCAGTCCGAGACCGAGACGTTGAGGATTTTGTCCGAGATGAGACTGAGTCAAGACGTTAGTACGTCTCGAGATCGAGACGTCTTGACCGAGACCACATCCCTGTAATTGCAGCACTTACAAACACTTAATTACAAACACTTTTCAGAAGCAAACTTTTTACATATTGTGACAATTATTACAGTACAACATGCTTGCCTTAACAATACAAATCAAAATAAAAACCTTTATAATTTGTAAAGCACCATCAGCTATATAAAAACTGTGAAATGTCACTCATGGTGGTACCGGCTGTCTCGATGGCGGCGAGGCCGTCGATGTCGTGAACGGGACGAACGACGTGAGGATGAAGACGAGCGAGAACCTGAACGACTTCTTGACCTTCTTGAGTGCGAGTGTGACCGAGACCTCCGGTGAAAGCCTGCTGGAGACCATCTCCTACCTTGCCGACTTCCACTGTTACTCGAAGTCCCACGTCGACCTCGCAGGGAACCTGCAAACTTAAAATTACGGGGAGAACACGGGTGCGAAGATGGGTGTCCATATCTGTCTGAAGTTGAAGAGGAGTCAAGGGGCATAAACGAGGGGGAATTATCTGTGACACCTGGGACTGGTTCATGCTCCCAATCATGAGTCAGTGCTGTGCCATCACCGAATGCTTTGGTCAGCAGCTCCTTCAGTTTTACCTCCATCACATCTTTAGCACGATCATCCTTCACACTACTAAAGCAACGATGTACGTACTGCTTCAGTGCCATCGGCCATTCATCGGCTGACGAGGCATCAAGTGCCTTAGAAGACTGGGCAGCTCTGTTATCAGCATTTGCTCTATTTGACACGGCCTCATCTGTATCCCACAAGGATTCTTGCAACATACTGGGTTTTGGTGCTATACTTTGCATCTTCTCTGATTCAGGGCCTGCAGTCCATGGTGCTCTAGTTCTAGGCGTAAAGTTCCTCATGCGTGGCATTATCCCAGGCCTAGAACTAGCACTTCCTCCACCAGGCTGTGGTGTGCGCTGCTGTCCAGCTTGTTGTCCGAATCTGAAATTTGGTGACTGCTGCATTGGTCCACGTGCTGGGGACTGCATTTCTGGCAGAAAACTAGGACGAGGAGACTGCTGTCGCCATGGCATTGGGCGATAACCTCTCCGATTGGGCATCCTGAAGCGGAAGTTTCCAGCATCTGGTGCTGGAGCAAAACCTCCAAAGTGTTCATTATTAACAGGCTGCTCTTCACACTCTTCTGACTCCGTGGGATCAAAAGGAGAATACTGCTCGGAACTGGGCTTTGGACCAGGGTGTCTGAATGAACCATCATACGGATTAACCCCGGCCCTTGGAGAATTTGACCACCGCAAAGAAGGCATAGCTCTTGGTGTAGACGGCCTTGGCGATCGAGCTGCACCAGCAGAATATCGGCCTGTATCTGCAACTGATGCTGCTGACCGAGCCCACGGACCACTGCCTGGAGATGGTGCCGGTGTTGCCTGGAACCCAGTGGCACTGGAAAACTTCGGTCTTGGACCAGCCGTACCCTGAAACTGTGACCACATCGCAGCTGCTGATGAATCCATACTAGCATACGACTGCCAGGGTCCATTGGGATAGCTATAAGCAGCCGTGGCACTACTAGCAGATAATGCTTTCATCTGGGTATCTTGTGCAGTGCTGGCAGCAGATGCAACTACCGGTGCCTGTTTTCCAGCTTTTGTAGCAGCAGCAGCATCACTGCTGTTACTGGTAACTGTGCTACTGGAAACAGCAGTACTGCTGGCAGCTTGTGACTGCTTACTTGACGAATCTAACTTCTTATCACTTGCAGCAGACGACGACGGTGGCGGAGGTGGAGGCTGCATCTGCTGAGGCATCTGTCCCATAAATGACATATATCCATACGGACTGTAAGGACCATAACCATACATATCGTATGGCCCGTAAAGATATGGATATCCATAATACTGCGAGTAAAAATTGGGATTATACATCATCGTGTTCTGAGCAGTAGATGTGGTGGATGGAGTGGTGGTTGCTGAAGCTGTGGTAGCTGCTGTTGACTTGACTGCTGATTTGTCACCTGAAGAAGAAAAAGACGATGATGTCTCGGTCTTTTTTTCATTCTGCATTTTTTCCAGCGCCATCGTTGCTGCTTCCCACTCCGGCATCACCCAGGCACCATTCATCTTTTGTCAAAGATAACTGCTCGTTGGTACGGAAGTTTCGAACCTGAAATAAAGTAAACAAAAATCACGGTAAAATCACAACTACCAAACTGCAATCCATGAAAATAACACCAAATACTTAGGAAATGCGCACGTTGTATATGACACTATGCTTGTTCAAAAACTGCCAGGCAGGCAGTTTAGACTACGAGCAACTTTCCTTTGACAGTGGAGCTTCGATCGAAAGCAAAAACTTGCTTATAGGCATCAACTGCCCACCTTACTCTATCTACAAGCAGAGATGAAACTTTAGATCTATTGTACTTCATGAACTATCATTTAACAAAAAAGTGCTAAATTCATAATGAAAAGGTGTACTTTGCGAAATAAGGAATGTGAAATTTCGGAAAGATGTATTTTGCAAAATTTCTGTTGCAGAAATTCCTTGCAGAATAAGATGCATTTTGCGGAATTAGAATTGAAGAAAATGCTCTCGTTGTTGAGTTAAGTCAATTGAATAGGTGTAGAATCCTACACTACAGAGTGCTCGACCACCATGCCCACAAGCCTCATCGTGCCTTGCAGCAGGAGATATTAGGCTAATTTTTAATCATTTTTGTCATCATTTTATACCTACGTTACCATGATTTAGTATCAGGCTAATAAGTGACCTACGTTGTATTTTTTACATAGTCATTTTATCTCTAATGCAGTACGCCAATTAGGCCTAACATTATGCTATACACAATGCCTAAGCCTAAGCAGTGGCAATTGTCTTTGATATAATGTATATGTATAATGCACATGTGTTGTGAAAATCCAGCCACTGGCTATCATATGCAATAAACCGTATATATATCGTGCGATACAACAAGACTTTCTTAATTCCCTGAGGAGACGTCTTGGCCATCACCGCGGTCGCAACCGTTTTGCAAGTAGGCCTACTTGAGCTGAATTCTTTAGCTGTCATTGATCGTGCCTTAACAGTAGTCCATCAGGTGAAATATCGCAAGCGATTCAGTCTTCGCGCATGACCTAATCCGACAACTTGGCCCTCAGCACGGTGGCACGTGTGATATATTAGCGTTGATTGCAGCGTTCGAAGGCAGCGTTGATGTAGCGTCAATAGCAAATAAAAAGCGGCATTAACGCTATAGCAAAACGCTACAGCATCTATAGCATTAATGCCGCTTTCTCTATGTACAGGAGGTCACTGAAGCTCTTGTTCCATGCGCTCGTCAACGCTACATGAACGCTAGCGTTTAAACGCTATAGGGTTAATGCCGCTTTCTATTTGCTATTGACGCTACATCAATGCTGCCTTCGAACGCTGCAATCAACGCTAATACATCACACGTCGCAGTGGCAACCTTTTTCTCAGTAGGCTTATTTGAGCTGATTTCTGTAGCCGTCTGTGATCGTGCCTTCATGGCAGTCGGTCGATAAGATGAAACAACACAGATGAAACTACCTAATTACCTGAGCAAGCAACTCGGTCTTTGCGCTGCGTCAAGAATATTTGTAGATTGGGCCTAGGCTACTTGAGTTGATCTTGCATTCATGTGTGATGTGTCGGCTTACGGGGTTTCTATAATTACTCAATCGGCCCCATCAGCGTAAGTAGTCTGCAAAAATGCACTCAGTATAATGTATCAGTGAACTGTGCAATTATTACAGCTATGTTATGAAAATTATTCAATTCATTTTAATTCAGGATTATCATGCATTGACTATGTCGACATAGTTA
>Ga0209367_1003637_pt1 | contig 21020 bp, 16 predicted proteins | sample WorMetLIZISLAND2_FD_187412 | JGI IMG/M metagenome (GOLD analysis project Ga0209367, IMG submission 187412) | Marine gutless worms symbiont microbial communities from Max Planck institute for Marine Microbiology, Germany - Olavius geniculatus... ...
GTGATAGAAAGTTGCATCATAAAACAATTTAATAAATTTAGCAGAATTTTAGTGGAAGTAAAATAATTTAGTAAATTTTGATAGCATTTAACAGAAATAAAATAAAATAATTTAAATAATTAATATTAATCAGAGATCCCATACTGAATTAGTTTATTATAGCAATGTTAAAAAAATGTAAAAATGTTTTACGGGGGCCGAGTTATAGCCAATTTTGTCCCATAATTTGTTGCCATGACAACGGGGGTTGGCAGGGAAAAATTTAAATGACACAATCGAAGAGCGCGGGCCCGAAAATAGGGGGTAGGTGCAAACATTACGCAGTTATCTTTTACTGGGGCCGAGTTATAGCCAATTTTGTCTTAAAATTCGTTGCCACGGCAACAGGGGTTGGCAGGGGAAAAATTTAAATGACACCATCGGATAACGCGGGCCAGAAAATAGGGGGTAGGTGCAAACAGCGCGCAATTATCTTTTACGGGGGCCAAGTTATAGCCAATTTTGTTTCAAAATTCGTTGCCATGGCAACGGGGGTTGGCAGGGGAAAATTTAAATGACACCGTTAAATTGGCCGACCCCGAAATCATACCCTAGAACTAAATATTACGACTTTATCTTATACATAGCGGGAGTTATAACAGTTTAAAGCATTGTCTAATTTTTCCCATAGGCGCCATTGTAATTTTTCATATTTTTGTGAAAAATAGGTAAAAATGTTGAATTTAAATTTTGTAGCCCCCAAAAAGCACTTTCTTGCGCGAAACCGCGTCATATGAGCCATCGCGCGTTAAAATCAGTTTAGTCGTTTTTTTCTGTAAAGGACGGCACGAAAAAAAGAGAAGGAAAGGGAAGGGAAAGAAAGGCACAAAAAGTCACGCAAGCGTTATATTTCACCTACGCAACACCAGGCCTAAGGAACTGGTTCCGTAACAAATACGGGTAATTTTGTGAAAATTATCTGCAGATAAACAAAAGATTTTTACAGTGCACCGCGAGTCAAATGGTCACGTGACTGACGATGTTAATAAGATAGTTCAGCGTGTTCGCTGCGCATGCGCCACGCCTTGACCTAGATAGTGACCTAAAAGGTCATCTGTACCAAGATGCGTAAACATCGCTGCGACGTTGTACGTAATGTGGCCATAAAGTTGATAATTATATATGCCAGACGCTCATTGCGCAATTGTTGGTTGTACGAACGGCGATTACAAGCTTCAACAGTGGAGAAAAAAGTTATGTCTTGAGCATGGACCAAACTTTGGCACGGCACACTGTACTGTACGTGCGAACAACCGTTTAGGTTTAAGTTAGTTCCACTTCCCAACAAAACGGAAAGATAAAGACGCAAGAAAGCATTAGTTCAAAACGAATATCGCTTTTCATTGCATATCTATTATATAAAAAATTTTAACTTCATAAACGGGATGTGCAATATTACAAATGAAACAGATTTTTATCGGTTACGGGCTACCGCCATTTAACGTTTTCTGAAACCCGACCCAAAGTTAATCAGCACTGTAGAGACAGTTTCAATTGGTGTTGACCGTCCGAAGGGGAATTTGCGGCGAATTTTTCTTATTTTATGATAAATTTTTTTTTCTATAATACTAAAAATTCGTTTTCCCTTTACAAAATATTTTTTCCCTGTAGAAAAATATTTTCTTTCCTTTAAAAATAAGAATAAATATTTCATTTCCTATAAAACTAAATATTTTTTTTCCTTTGAATAAAATATTTTTCCCTTTAATAAATATTTTTTTCCTTTTACTAAAAACATTTTTTTTCTTCAAATAGAATATTTTTTTCCTATAAAACCAAATATTTTTTTTCTCCTTTCTTTTAGTAAATATTTTTTTTTACTAAAACATTTTTTTGCCCTTTAAGTAAAATATTTTCTTTCATATAGTAGAATATTTTCTTTTCTATAAGATCAAAAATATTTTTTACCTTCCCTTAAATAAAATATTTTTCCCCCTTTAATAAAATATTTTTAAGGCAATTTTTTTCCGTAAGCGTACGTCGTTCATCGATATCGTACGGTCGCTCCGATAAACGTCACTTATATTGGACTGTTCTCCAGAGAGGCTGCAAGGCTAAAGCCACTTTTCATTGTTTGGGAAGGGATAGTTTAGGATAGCTGGTGAGACACGTAAATTGAAGTAAGCACGGATTGAAAGAACGATTGCGCACATTTCCTCGCCATTCGTCATCTACCTGTTTACTTGCTATGCTCGGCGAACGTGGATGGGAAAAGATAGCCGAGTGTGCATTGGACTGTGAAGGCAGATTTTTAAAAAAGTGAATATTTTTTCGTTCTGTCTGCATTTAACGTCCATTGTTCATTCACTTTTTTCGGTTCGCAAACTAGGAGTTTTTAGGCATAGGGCGCAAAATTTAGATTAGGGACTCTAGGGACTTAGGAAAATAGGAAAGGCCATAGATAAGGCCATAAATATATATAAAGAAAAACGGAAAAGGCAGAGTAAGTGTGGATTGAAAGAGTAATTGCACACATTTCTCCACCATCCGTGTTCCGTTGAATACCTTCACGTGAAAGGACCTTTCATTTTTTGTTAAGTCAATTTGGCAAAAAAAGCTTTGTGAATTTTTCAAGGTCGCTCCCTGCTAAAGCCGAGAATACAGATAATCAAGTTGTCAGAAGAGGCTTTGAGGAATGTTTTTAGTCACTGCCTAAAGCCGAGGGAACTGTGGGTGTTGAATCAGTAAAAGAGGCTCTGATCTATTCTTCAAAAATATTTCAGTCTCACTTGTTCGCGCGTGGCGGGTAATGCGAATACGGTTACGTAGTCGTTATACGCTCTAGTCAACAAGTGGCTAAGGACTGAATATTACCGGCAAATAGTTTCACCTTTCGCTGATCAACATAGACACTCGAGGAGGCAAGTGACGAAGAGACATCCTCATCTTTTGTCAATCGAAAGGCACTCGAGATGCAGGCGACTAAGAAAATTCTCACCTTTTGCTGGTCGATGATGCGACAGAGGTGAAACGGTAAATTATCATACGGTAAATTTTTGCCATTCGTATATTAAAAATCTTTTTAATAGATCGATCAATCACATACCCGTGCGAATTTCCCTGCGTCGTCAAAACTAGCGTCGTTCGAATTCAGCCGCGTTTGCAATAAGTAGGGTAAAAATTCTTTTTAGGTAGGTTAAAAATTTTCTATAGGTAGGTTGAAATTTTTCATAAGCCTACTTAAAAATTTTTCATAGGTCTGTCGTTTATCATAAGGTTTGTCGATAAGTTTGTTTTAGGTAAAAAATAGTTCGGTGACGCAAATTGTCCGTTACTTAGAAGGTATAGGTCCGTAGTGTGTAGGGCGACCAAAAAGCGAACCCACATTTTAAAAACAAAAACAAAACAAAATTATAATTTCACAAACAACACAAAAAATATCTTCTAATACGAGTCGGACGAAGTCCGTCATAACACACTTTTTCCTACTGGCCAAACGCTGATTGTGAAACAGTACTGTGCGGAAAGATCCCACGTGGAAAAATTGCAATTCAGCACCAAAATTTGCTACCGACGAGGTCCTATCTTTGTAAAACAGAACCGTTCTGAACATTCTACCGACAAGGACCCCTTTCCAACCATGGGCCAAAAAATTTTAAATTTTTTTAGCCGGCGAAAATTTTGGCCTATAGAAAAAAGATGTGACAACCGAATGGTCCACGGCCCACCCCGGTAGAAACGGTACAGTGGGTGGAGGCGGGAACTGTGCCGCAGACACAGAAGTAAGTAAGAATGTTAACGTTGGACGAAATGAAATGACAGTAGTACCGGGTAAGGTCGTGGTGGGTCACAGTGGCGTCCAATGTGGGGCCAAATAGAGGCAGAATCAATAAACAAGTCTGAACGAACAAATATTTGAGGCATACCACGAAGTAATGTTTAAGCATCAGAACTTGAAAAATATTCTGACGATGAACCAGACATTTGGACAGATTCCCGAGCAGAATTTGATAGGTCCAATGAAAAGAGTACTAACCGACAGACTGACGTAGTAACTGACCAACCCGTAGGTAGGTACGATCCACTGCTACCACCAGTAAATACAATACCGCCGTATCGGCAATATCCAAATACTAACTACGAAGAAATCTTGTCGTATCAATCACCCCAAATGTTTTCTCCGATTTGGTCCATCGATTCAGCGTATGGAACTGTCCCAGCTTCTAGTAGTGCTTCTTATTGTCCGAGGAAAAGGCAGGTCTGTTCTACTAAGGACTCCCGTCCAGCAGAGAAAGCTGCAGTTCTAAAGGATAATGATATTGTGATACCGCCAAGCGGTGTGGTAAGTTCAAGAGAGATCGAAGATGATATTCTTGCAGAAACCCAATCTGACGTTTCAGAAAGGGAGAATCCTTCAGCCATTTCTTCGAATGACAGGTTAGTCGGTAAAGCACGCTCTAGCCGAATTATATTATTACGACGTAGAGATACTTTTGGAAAAATACGTAAAAAGCGTAAAAATACTCTTCCCCATGATGTTCTGCGTCGTACACGATCATTCAAAAACCTACCAAAAACCGTATCGGCCAGTAAAAATGTTTTTGCCAATACAGGAGCAAATTCTGTTACAAAAACTCGAAAGAAAAATAGAACACGAGATAAATATCTAAATATACTCCATGCTCTTTGCCACCCTTCTCTTAAATCACCACCCGAGTATAAGCTATGCTCAGCAGAGTCAGGGGACGAATACATGCGATGTCGCCAGAAGCAGGATGAGAAAATGTTCTTTGTAGAAACATCTGACGAGGAAGATAGTGTCCCAAATAATACAGACCGTAGTGTGGACCGCCATGGTGTTTTCCCATATGGCCGACATTCATCTCCGCCGTTTCGCTGACGGGGTGCATCGACGTTAATGGAGGAACGGTATTTTGCAGATACACCACAGCTCGACAGACATTTCGCGTTCGATCACCGGTTTTTACCTTTATGAAAGTCGGGGCAATGTCCCAATTGTGAAATAACTGCTAGAAATAAATGTTTTGATGCATCTCACTTTTCACAAACCCGACAAAAGGACAGAACTGAAGACGAAACCGATGACCGCCAAGGTGCGATTTTCCCCTTACGTATTTAGTGTACGTGAGTCACCGGCAGATGAACTTACCAGCAAGCATAAGTGGAAAGAAAAAAGAGGCATGAGCCCACCTGCTGGCGAAAGTTTGCGGAATCTAAAACGTCGTAAGTTCCGTCGAGAGGTTAGTACTGGTCAGAAAACTATTCAAGTGCGGTATTACCGATCTTCTAGTTCGGACTCAGAAACAGACGATGCGGACTTTGGTGCCCGAAAAAAGTCGACCCCATCTACGGATGGTAAAATTTTGCACCATGCACTAGGCAAGTCACCTAAAAAAGTGTAGAATTACCAGAATCCCGAACAAGCAAATCGACTAGGTCTAAGACCAAAACTTCAACTAAGACTCGAAGTCTGTGACGATCAGACATATCAAGCGAATTCTGAATTCGCACTACTCTAGGACTCGCGGCTAGGGGCACGTGACTTGTTAGGCGTTAGCTGGGGAGTCGAGAGTATGTTTATGTTTTGGTAAACGTTTTTGCTGCACGTTGATTTTTTTGTTATTTTTTTGGTTTAATCTTGTACATATTTGTAAAATAAAATGTCAGAAGACGACATGAAGATCTATTTCATCGGACACCGTCACAGTTTGGCGCTGCGAGCAGGATGTGAAAGGATGGAAGCAGATATATTTTGTTCATCGTAATGGCCGTCATCGCCATGTGAACTGATTGATATGATATTGATTCTGATATGAAAGATTTTCATCTGACATTCTCATCTGATATATTCTGGTGTTATTATACGTCGATGCCGATAAATTCGAGTTATACACGACGTCAGGTAAGCACTATTCTTGTGGCTTTTGCTTTGATATTGTAACTGGTTGTCGTCTGACTGCCAAGTGTTATTTTGCATTTCTCATTTACGGCTATTGTATTAGCGTAAGTTGTTGGATTGTTAAGCAAATTTTCTTGCGGGGTATAATTAGGCCTGTGCGATGGAGAAGCTCACTGAGCAACAGCAAGCTAATGTGAGTAAGATGAGTGATGCTCGTTTTAGGAGTAAGCTGGCTGCGGCTGGCTATAACTTGGATGACTTGGCCAAGCTGGATCGTTCGGCATTGATTGGAGCATGGGTTGACTTGGTAGTTAAGGGTTTGAAACCCTCGGTAGCGAAGGCTAGAAAAGACTACCCCAAATTGGTACGAATGGAAAGGCCAGGTGCATCTGGTGGATTTGGTAGATCTGGTAAAACTGGTGGTTCTGGTGGTACTGGCAAGATGGAAAATGTTAACCAAAGGGAGATGTCTTTGGCGGAAAGAAAGTTGGCGCTGGAAGAAAAACAGTTGAAAAAACAAAGGTTACAAAAAAGCAGGAAAAGTGGCGTTGAGCACGAAAAGTAGAACTAAAAGAGCGTGAGCTAGAGTTAAACAAAATGAGAGCAGAACAAGAGGAGAGACAGAGAAGTAGCAGAGTTGTTAAACTAAAACTGTGGGGCGATGCCTTACGAAATACCATAACAAGAATGCCAAATGGACCTATCGATGTGATAACATGGTTCGTTTGTTTAGAACGTTTGTTCGACCAACTGCAAGTGCCTTCAGATTTAAGAGCGGTTTTGATGAGGCCGTACTTAAGTGATGGTGCCAAAGCCTTACTAGCTCGTTGTGATGTGGCACGTACCGCTGATTACGGTGCAATAAAACGTTACTTGTTGCAGGAAATGCGTCTGTCCTCTAGTGTCTATTTAGACAAGTTTAACTCTGTAACGCGTGATAACGCAGAAACTTTTTATCAGTTTTCTCTCAGACTCTTTGAATTTTATGTCGAGAGTTGTAAGATCAACAGGAACTACACTAAACTGGTTGAGTTGGTAGTGTATGATCGTATCAAATCTGTCTTGCCACAGATCTTGGCTAAACATGTTTTGGATTTAGAGTTTGCTCATAAGGACGGTTGGTTAGGACGTCAAGCTTTGGTCGAGGCTCTCGATGCCTATATGGCAAGCTCTACTCCGGATGGTGGGGCAAAAGTTGCTGCGATTGGTAATCCAAAACATGAACCTCAGTTCAAGCAGTCACCACAAAATACAGAGGTTAAAAAGGTTGTGAATCCAACTGTTCCATCACTTTCAGTAACTCCGGTGCCCGCACCAAGAGTCAGAATATGTTTTACATGTGACTCACCAGATCATATTCAAGCAGCTTGTCCCCACAAACCACCATCAGAGAGACCACCATATTTTAATCGTCGGTCAAACTTTGCTAAAAATAAACCAACACCACAGCCACGGGTAAATGCGTGTTTACACGAAAACATACAAACTACAGTCGTACAGGCTGAGGCTGTACATGATGATAGTGATGGTAGTCGAAACAGCCGAGGTGATCAGCTGTCAGCCGATCAGAGTGCTAATCAGCGTGTGGATGTGATAGATGGTAAGGCTGTGCAGAATAGCACTGAGCCGCAAAACAGTAATGTTAAAAAAGTTGAACTCACATCTACCGATGGTGATGTTGAGACTTTGTCGTATGAGAAAGTAAGTAACTCCCGGGTGAAACCAGATAATCTGACTGTTGATCCACTGTTAGCGAGTGGGTGGTCACATTTGCACTATGTGAATGTTGAGATTGAAGGTTTACCAGTGGAAGTTAGTGCTTTGAATGATAGCGGTGCACAATTGTGTTGTGTACGCGCAGATGCGATAACACCATTATCTTTACCAAAATTAGGTTTTACCAAGTTGCGTGGTATTACTGATAAAACGGTAACTGAGGATTTGGTGAGTTTGAGAATTAAAATGTCCGGGAGACAAAGTTCTATACCGGTAACATGTGCTGTGTGTGATAAACTAAATGGTCTTCTGATTTTAGGATCTGATGTGGTAGATCGGTTACACACACAAATGCTTAAAGAGCATTATGCAAGTAGAAAAGTAAGTAACGCACTTGTTGCTGATTGTGAGACTGATGATGCTGTTGATGTGCGTGTGATTGCTGATGATGATGTGATTGATGATGAGATTGTTGATGATTTTGATATTGGGCAAAATACTGATGCTGTTATGAATGCGGATGCAAATAACTCACAGACTAATGACACACACACACAAGCTCTGTTGATGCATTGATTGCAGAACAGAAAAATGATAAGTCATTAGCTGTTTGTTTAAAGCTAGCCAACAGAGGTAAATCTGGTTACTTTGTTCGTAAAGGTATTTTGTACCGTACAGAGCTCATACTAGGATATGTGTATGAGCAGCTGTGTTTACCCGTAACACGTAGAGCACAAGCTATTAAATTAGCACATAAAACCTACGGGGGTTATTTGGCTGCTAAGAAAACTAAAGCTCGTCTTAAACTATCTTTCACTTGGCCTACAATTGCCGTTGATGTGCAGAGAGCTTGTGAGGTATGTCACGTTTGTCAAAAACGCAGGCGAACAACTGTATATGACCGAGTACCAATATCTCCGATGACACTGTATTTTCTTGTTGGGTAATGGATTGCTTAGGACCTTTGTTTCCCAATCAGAAGGTTGCATTCAACTACTGCTTGGTGTTATGTGATAGTTGTTCTTGGTATCCAGTGGCTTTCCCACTTTGGTCTTTAACGACTAAATCAGTTTGCAATGCACTGTCGCAGTTGTTTCAGACAGCTGGTATCCCTTCTGTCATAAGATCAGATTGCGCAACTAATTTCACTAGTCAGTTGACTAAAAACTTTCTGTCAATGTTAGGCTGTAGTCCACAATTTAATGTGCCTGGTCGGCTACAACAGACAGGTTTATGTGAGCGTCTCATTGGTACATTAAAAAACATGATCAGCAAATTAGCTACAGATCACCCTAAATCATGGCACCAGTACTTAGGCTTTGCCTTGTGGGCGCTTCGAGAGAGTCCAAACGAGACAACCGGTGTTCCACCATGGGTTATGGTGTATGGTAGATTACCTCGTAGACCTTTGGCTGTTCTTAAAGAGAATTGGTGTGGTCAGCGAGAAGCACCTCTTAGTTTGGGTCAAACAGCTGTTGATTATCTGCAAGACTTATGCAAAAACTTAGAGGTTGCTGAAACTTATGCAGCTTCGCATAGCCAGCGAGCTCAGCAGCGATATGTTTCACATTACAATTTACGCACCCGACCAAAGTCGTTCTCTGTAGGAGACCAAGTTCTTATTCTCTTTTCTGATAACACAGCTAGCAAAGTCTTTAGCAAGTGGCGTGGACCGGCTACGGTTGTAGAAGTAAAAACACCACACAGTTACATTGTTGAGACAGATGCTGTTAGGCGACACTTACATGCCGATAAATTGCGAAGGTATCACATAAATGTTGACGAAGTACTGTGTAAACAAAATCCGAGTGAAACCCCAGATCATGGCAGTGTGCTGCATTATTGTGCAATCGTGTATGAACAGGATGTGGATTTTGGGTATGTCAGTACTGTTGATCCTTTAAAATCATCTGATCAGTTGTTGCCTAGTCAAAAAATTAACCCTGCAAAATTGTCACATTTAAATGAACAACAACAGAAAAAACTATTAGCTGTGTTGGATGAGTTTTTACAATGCTTTTCTAATAACCCAGGTTTTTTTAACGTGGTTCAGCATAAGATTTATGTTACTAATGATTTCAAACCCAAACGATTACGTGCTTATCAAGTTCCAGAAACCTTAAAGTTCCAGAAGCATTAAACCTGAGGTAGAACGACAAATCAGGGACACAACTTGTAACTTATGACTCACTGAACTTGGGAATTATTAAGCCGTCTAAGAGTGAGATGGCTAGTCTCATTGTATGTGTGTTAAAAGGTAGAGATGGCAAAGATGGCGTTCGTATTGCGGTCGACTACCGCTATTTGAACAAATACAGTATCGGTGATGCTTACCCTATGCCTGAGGTGCCCGATTTGATACAGAAAGTGGGTCAAGCAAGGCTCATAAGTACGTTTGATGCAAATGGAGCTTACTGGCAAATAGAGGTAAGGCAAGATCACCAATGGCTAACTGCTTTTGATTGGGATGGAGGATTGCATGAATTCACTCGTACCCCTTTCGGTCAAAAGAGTAATGGTAGCACATTCGTACGAGCTGTACAACTTATTTTACATCCTATCAGACAATTTACAGGTTCATATGTGGATGACATGTCCGTATTTTTAGATGGTTGGTCACAACACATGCACCATCTAAAAGAATTTTTGTGTGTCATAAGAGACTCAGGTCTTATATTAAATGTGAAAAAGTGTAACTTTGCACTTCCCGAAGTAAGATTTGTAGGACACATCATTGGGTCTGGGCAGCGACGAGCTGACCCTGAGAAGATAGCTGCTGTGAGGGATATGCAACCCCCACAAACAAAGAAACAGCTTAGGCAAAGAATGGGATTTTTTCGTACTTTCGTGATTATATTCCCAATTTTGCAGAATTAGCAAAACCACTGTCTAACCTTACAAGCAAAAGAATCCCTACAAATATACCTTGGGGTTCAGAGCAGAGTAAAGTCTTTGAGCTACTAAAACAGAAACTCTGTCAGACAACTAATGAATCATTACAGATAGTTGATGTCACTAAGCCTTTCACGATTTATGTTGATACAAGTACCTTTCAGGTGGCTGGAGTTCTCAGTCAGCTTGCTAGTAATGGTTTAAAAAACCGGTGGCGTTGATTAGTTTGAGGTTAAACCCAACTCAAAGGGCTTGGGCCACCATGGAAAAGAAAGCGATTGCGGCTATTTGGGCCTTAAAAAGATTCAGAAACGGGATATTTGGTAAACCAGTAACTATTTACACGGATCACAATCCATTAACATATTTGACTAGTAGTGCACCCAGTAGTGCAAAGCTAACCCGTTGGGCTCTAGCAATCTAGCAGTATGATGTTACTTTTTGCTGTAAAGTTGGCCAAAAGAATGTGGCAGCTGATTGCTTGTCACGGGCGCAGATGGGGTCAGACGGCGCACCAGCGCCACAGGAATGGTGACCCATAGGTCCCTATGATTGTGTAACATAGGTCCCTATGTTTGTGTAACTTTTGAGTTTACTGATAGTTAGTTAATAAATGCTTTTGTTATCAAAGATAGTTTGTATGAATATTTGTTGCTGTTGTGTTGTGCAACGTTGCATGGATCAATCGCGGAGCTATGTGGTTTCAACGATAAATCGAGTGATTGATTGCATTTAGTTTGAACATTGTGTTACAACTTGTGACTTATGACTCACTGAACTGATGAACGTCCTGATGATGTGCTGGATGCTCGGTGCTCAAACATTGATGAAGTCTGTATGGACATATGTTACTGAACAGTGAAGTGACGACGTTACGACCACTGTGCGGCCGTCCCATCGTCTTGGGTGGGAGGTGTGACGATCAGACATATCGAACGAATTCTGAATTCGCACTACTCTAGGACTCGAGGCTAGGGGCACGTGACTTGTTAGGCGTTAGCTGGGGAGTCGAGAGTATGTTTATGTTTTGGTGAACGTTTTTGCTGGACGTTGATTTTTTTTGTTATTTTTTTTTGTTTGATTTTGTACATAATTGTAAAATAAAATGTTAGAAAACGACATAAAGATTTATTTCATCGGACACCGTTACAGATACATTTGCTGCTACAAATTTTACTACGAAATCCATTGATGAATGGACAAAATGGCTGTCCGCATATTGCTTGGCTGGCTCGTGCGCTGGCTGAGGAGCGTTTGCGCTTATTAATATTCATAATGCCCGCCTGCGCTAGGCCACGGCCTAGTGGCTAGGCGGAAGTGATAAGTGTCGTGTGCATCGTTGCTAAGCAACTATAGTTTACCGCTCAGTTAGTTGACAGCCAGTCAGATTTTGTTCAGAAACGCGTACAAACTTAACTAGCGAGTTACAGTTAACAGACAGTTAACTAAAAGATCTAGAAACCGGTTTTTAATGCCCTGTCCAAATATTCATAGTACAGTACACTTGACTTACGCTCTGAATACTACAACATACTAATCGCCGAGGAAGACCGCGACAAATCCGCCTTCGTCACACGGAGCGGTTGTTACCGATTCACCGTCACACCGTTTGGACGAACTTGTGCTCCGAGCGTATTTCAACGGTTAATGAACTGTGTTTTGTGTGGATTTTTGTACTTTACCTGTTTAGTTTATTTGAATGACGTAATTGTGTTTGGACGGAATTTTAAAAAGCAGCTTTACCGCCTGGATGAGGTCTTTGCCAGACTCCAGTCCGCCAAGCTAAAATTGAAACCGTCAAAGTGTTCACTCTTTGAACGGAGCGTCGAATTTCTCGGACACGTTATCTCCGAAAACGGCATAGCGATGCAAGACGAAAAAATTTCTGCCATCCGCAATTGGCCGCCTTGCCGGAACGTCACGGAGGTACAATTTTTTATGGGACTTACTGGATATTACCGCCGTTTCGTAAAAGATTTTTCCGTCATCGCCGCACCGCTTTACGACCTCATAAAGAAAAGAGTCGATTTCTGTTAGACACGGCAATACCAGCAGGCCTTTTGCGAGTTGAAACACCGCTTGATAACCGGACCGATTTTATCTTTACCGGAAAACGACGAAACTTACGTCCTTGATACCGACGTTTGTGACACCGGGCTGGGTGCCGTTCTGTTGCAAATACAGTCCGGAGAAGAGAAGGTTATCGCCTATGCTTTCAGAACGATGTCAGTCGCCGAGAGATAGTACGAGACAACGCGGAAAGAGCTTTTAGCGGTGGTCTACGGACTTAAGCAATTCCGGCAATATTTACTTGGCCGTCATATTAACATCCGTACCGACCACGCCGTTCTTTCTTGGCTCCGCCGCACACCGGAACCAATGCCGCAACTCGCTAGGTGGCTTACCTTTATCGAACAGTACAATTATAAGGTTGCACACCGCTCTAGAAAACGGCACAGTAACGCGGACGGATTGAACCGAAAACCGGATAAACGACGTTGACAGATATAGAAGAAGGAGAAGACGAATTTGATCGAGAAGTAGATGAGTAACTGCGAAGAGAGACGAGAATAATTTAGGAAACCGAAGACGGTGTTACCGTCTTGGTGGGGAAGTCCTTGTACTATAAACAAAAAAATGACCCGGAATTAGGAGACGTGATAGCTATGCGTGTAGCAGAGAGAAAACCGCCGAGTAAAAAAAAATTGCAGACACACACCGAGCTGACAAAGAAAATGGTAAGTAGATGGAAAGATTTGGAGATATATCTGACGGACTGGTTTACTGCCGAAAGAAAAGCCCGCATGCCGAAAAACCGGATTTTATGCAGTTACTGTTACCGCGCTTGCAAGTAAAAAAACTCTACAACAATGCCATGCCGAAACGGTAGCAGGGCATTTTGGTATTCAGAAGACGATGGACCAGGTCCGCCAGAGATTTTATTGGTCAACTTGGAAAGAAGATACGAGACGGTTTTGTCATCAATGTCCAAAATGTACCGGTTATCACCGCGGAAAATTGGCCAAGCAGGGACCTTTGCAGCCTGTACTTACCGGTGTTCCGTATGAGAAATGGTACATTGATCTGACTGGCCTACATCCTAAGTCAAACCGCGGAAACATCTGGATACTGACATGTCTTGATGGATGGTCTAAGTGGGTCGAGGAATTTTCGTTAAAAAATAAAGAAGCGAAAACCGTAGGTAAAGTTTTAGTTAAGCATGTTTTTACCCGCTTCGGTGACCGCTTTCTATTTTAAGTGAACAGGGAAAGGAAGTGGATGGACGGATAATGGCCAAAGGTTGTCGCTTGTTTGGGATAGAGAAGCTCCGGACCACGTCGTATAAACCATCTACCAACCAGGTAGAACGGTTTCACCGCACTATGAATAGTGTTCTGGCAAAGACCGTCGCCGAAAACCAGCGTGACAGCGTGTCATGGCTGCTTTTCGCGCAACCCGTCACGATACGACCGGTTACTCGCCAAATTTCTTAGTGCTAGGACGTAAGATTAAAGCACCGCCCGACCTTGTGTACGGATTACCAAAAGAAGAGAGTGATGGAAACTACGACCGTTTTGTGGAGCAGATGCGAGAGAGGTTAGTTACCGCCTATACCGAAGTTTGCCAGCATATGCAGCGCAGTGCGGAAAAGAACAAACGGTATTACGATTTAGGTCTCCGACCTAAAAAAATTCAAAGTAAAACAATGGGTCCTATACTTCAATCCGCGAAAGCTGAGAGAAAAACAGATAAAATGGTGTCGACAATTTGAGGACTTTACCTCGTTATTAAAACACCATCTTCTGTTACCGCCAAAATTCAGCGTACCGCAAAAATAACCGCGAAAAAGGTGCATATAGATAAGCTAAAAACATATCTCGGCACGCCGCCTCGTTTTTGGCTTCTCGCCACGACAAATGACGGTAATAGAACTGTAGACCCAGCACTAGCTACAAGTCCTATACTGCCGAATATTCCAATAGGCTCTATAATACCACCGTCTACCGGTCAACAGTCAACGCCGCGACCCATAAATCGACGGCAAAATGATGCCGGAAAACAAAGAGACTTAGGTTCCAACCGACTTAGCTTCATGTTACCGACATCGTTGAAAAGTGCTGAAAAGAGTGAACGTAGAAAACTGGATGACAGCAGTATCCAATGGGATGATGACCTTATCCCTGTAAGTGGAGAGATAGTGGCAGATGCGCCGGCGTTTGATCATGTGACAACAACGTCCGCCGCGGTCGTGTGTGAGAGAAAGAGCGTGAAAATGGCTCGGAGACCTCTGCTTGTTCCTACGAAAGTGCATGCGACTCCAGCCGGAAAACCGGAGATAGAAGGTCGAGATGCTGCCGGTAAGTCTCAGAATCGAAGTAGGGCCCATAGAAGTGTGGAAAGGCAGCGCAGTTATAAAGGCCGTAATTCGTTTGGAACGGTTACCGCCGATGTACACTCCGCGTATTATAGTATTAATCGCGACACTGTTATGTCATACAGCCAATTACCGCCAGCAGATGGCGTCCCTTCCGGTTTAATAGAAGACAGAGTCACCGACAATGATCGAGGTTTAGTACCAAGCCCGGAAAGGTTGAGCTTTGAGTTAAATCCATTAACCGACGAATTCGTTTCGATTAATGCAAAGATAGGAAGACCAAGAGAAGAAGTTTACAATGCCGACTGGACAGCGAGAGAAAGCCGTCCGCAGCGAAATAGAAAGTTGCCAAAGAAATTTGCCGACTTTCAAATGGATAAAAAACGTTCGTCAATTGTCTACAACGTTTATTCTAATTCCGCCGAGTACCAAATTACCGGAATCCACGCCACAAATAAGGAAAATGACATATTCGCCTAGCGAAAACGGTAATCTCCCAAACCGCGGTTAAGGTCTCCAACCAAAACAATACAGTAGGTAGTGGTAAATGCTTAAAACCCACCAATTTAAATTGCCAGAAACCGGTAAAAATAAATCAGACAAAGACTGCACACAAGCTAAACTGGTCAAAATATATCACACACCGCAAACAGCAATGCATTGCTGGCAAACAACCGCGAAATTTCTCGCCAACAATAGACAGCGTTATTGCCTATTCACAAGCCCGAAGCTTCGCTCTCGGCAACTGCCAAGAAGCGTGTGCAGCGAGGCGTGACCGGCGCAAACACTGCCCTATCACGGCGAATTCAAAAGTAGGCCAGAGTTGCATTTTCGATCTGTCCAAACTGAATAAATACCGGCGGCGGAGTGTCAAGCATTCACTATACTACTACAGAGAGGACAACATCGATCGAAGAGACAACAGGAGAAATGCCTAAAGTAAAAAACAAGCGAGATTGACCGACGCCGGACGATGACGACGGAGATCCGCCGCGGCCACCGCCGATCAAGAAAACAACTACACCGGAGACGCGTCCCAAGCACCAGTGCACGGTGTGCAAAAAAGTTCTTGTACACCAGGGCAGTCTTCGCCGTCACCTGGCGACCGTACACGGCATCGACGAGGCCGGTAACCGCCTGACTACCGATCAGATCGCCCGTCTTCGCGGTACAAAAACCGCCCGTCCGCCGAAAGGCAAACGTCCGCCAAAAGCCGCCAGGACAAAGCAGCCGAAATCCGTGGAGTTTATCGCAGCTTTCGACTCCGATGTCAAACCGTCAACTCCACCGCCGGTTGTGACCGTTGTTGAGCCCCCAGGAAGGAGGAGAGACGTCGCGCCAGGAAAATCATCCGGACATCTGGGGTGACTTCGCGCTGTCTTCCAGCAGCAGCTCCGAGTCACTGCAGGGAGAGTCCGACGACGAGGGTTGGATGGTCTTGGACGAATGCTTTGATAAGCATTTCCTTAGCGATCGCGGAAACAGTGGCACGCCGCTCTCATTAACTGTTCCGGAAGCAGAGGTAACGACCACTCAGGAGCCGCCATAGGAGCAGTCAGCACCGCCAACACCGGTCAGATCACCGTCACCGGTTCCAGCACCGTCGAGACGGTCGCTGCCACTAGCGCCCATCAAGACACCGTCGCCGGTTCCAAGTCCGTCGAGTAGCAGAATCCCGACCAGACCTGGGAACCCAGCACCGCTACCCAGATCGCAGCTGATGAGAGTTGTCCGCCAGATTGCTTTACCGCAACCGTTACCGCGTTTGCCACAGGAACAGCGAGACCGACGTCAGGAGCAAGCCCGCCTTCAAACCCGGCGTCCGACTTTCGAGGAGTTGGCCACCCTCGCTAGTAACTACGACCGGTCGACGGAAGACCACTCACTGGCTTTAGCAAAGCGCTACTCGTTGTCCGGACAAAAGCGACACCAACACCGGCACATGCTACGCGGTATGCATGGCGATGATCCGGCAACAGTGTCCGCTGGGAAGGGATGAAGCCGCGAGAATCATTCCACTACAAACAACCGCCTCTTTTCAGAGCCACCCATTTCTTTCAGAGAAGAACCCACTGTTGGTTTTTTTTTAAATATAGGAGACGTGTTCATTAAAAATATTATTAATTTACCGGTAACCCGGTAATTACCGGTAATATATTTTACTTAGATAAACGGACAACTATATATATATATATATATATATATATATATATCGGTAATTTTAAATACCGCCGGTAAAAACAAAAATAGAAATAACAGTTTTACCGTTACCAAATAAACTCTTCTGACGGAAGTGGGTCCCCTTAAGAATAGAAATAACCGGTAAAATAATACGCCGCTAAAAACCCCTGTATTATTACTTTATAAAAATGGTAGGATTTATTATTATCCAAAAAGCTAATACCGTTTAATAGTTGAAACATTTTTGTTTTCCTTTATTATTATGTAGCCGAATAGGTAGATTTTTTTTGTAAAATATTTTTCCGTGCCGGACTCACATTTAAATGCACGGTTTTTCTTTTCTTCTGTATATTAAACTATTTACCGGAGTTACTGCTATTGATCGTCGTCTTCAATGTTGTTCTCGCCAAGACCACCGCAACAGCCGATACTAGATCGCCGCCGAGATAATTGCCTATGCAACAGCCGGTCTATTGTTGATACCGCCGTGTTCGACAGACTGAAGCGTTGTCAACAAAAACCGCCAACACCGTGACAGATTGACTCAACGATAATAAGTCGCTAGTTATTGACGGTGAAGCAGACTCTACAGGATAATTACCGATGTAGAGTAAAAACCGATTCCTTTGATCCCGTCGCCAGGGACGGAATGGCTCCGGCCATAATTGCCGCCTGAAACACAGGCCCTATTGGAAATGACCAATGTCGGAAGCGTCGTTTCCGTTTCATCTTGTTACCGCCATTACCGGCAGGAATGCCGAGAGTCCTCAGTTATTTTCTGATGGGCATAGATATAATACCGATTTTGTTTTTATTGCCATACCGGCAGAAATGCCGCAGGTTCGCAGTTAGTTTCTGTTGGACGTTAAAATACCGATTTGTCTTACCGTCAGCGTTAGTAGGAAAAGTTCCATGCCGAGTAGTAGGATGATGAGTAACGGTAAGCCCTACGTTGAAAAGTGATGTGTGATGCCCCACGTAAAACAGTGACGAATAGTCACTAGGCCCAATGTTGAATAGTGACGGCCGGTCACTATGTGTCCGGATGACTGAGCCCCACGATCGTAAGTGGAGATGACTTGTAAAGGTCCCGTTGGTTAATAACGACGAATCGTCGCAGCACCGCGTTGGAGAGCAGTGTTGAATGGAAAAGTTCTACGATGAGAAGTAGATCATTATCGTCGGACGTGTAGATTGAGACGCCCCACGTTGAGAAGATCGTCACCGCCTGATGTGGAAAGAAGTTTTTTCGTCGAAGTTAGATAGGACTGTCATAGCTTATATTTGCTGCAGTGTATTTATCGCTTGTATGTTAATGGGTTTTACAGACATAACTCTGAAAAACTATAGGTTACCAAAATTTTGCTAAGTGCGAAGTACGAAGTTGTTTGAATATCCGTAGTATTATCGTCAACGGTTACCGGTCAAAACGTCTACAGTTCATTAACGCACCGCCGAGTTCATCAACAGATGCTGGACAAACAAGCGTGTGAGCTGTCACCGCCAGACCGCCGGAAGGAGTCAAGTTCAGTTAAGCGTGTGAGCTGAAACGACGAGACGACAAATCAGTGCGTTGCGATGTAATGTAACCGTCAGTCGGGAACATGAACATCGACCAAGATATTGTTATATTAATTAAGCTAGAACGTGTTTTAGGTTTGCGGTTTTAATAAAATCGGGCGTATTTCTATACGAAAAGAAAGGTGTGGGAGCATTCAATGCCATCCAATGCTAGGTTATCATGCTACCGTGCGCACGCGAGCAGCGGTCGATTTTGATGAATTATTCCGGGTACCGTTCCTTCGCGAAGACAGCTTTCTAGCTGGCATTTTGGCAAAAAAACCGCCCCATAGCAAGGGACGCTGTGGTTAACGGTGGGGGAGAATGTAGCCAATTTTTTTAAAACTCAGAAAGACATCTAACGCCATTCCGCCTAGGTTCATCTGTATTTCGTATTCATTATCTCCCGCCGCCGCTACCGTTGTGAAAACCGTTTTCGAAGAACATTTCTGATGCGAAGTGACCTTTTCGATATACCTACCTGACCAACTGATTAGCAGCGAATGACGCCAAGAAGAAATTGTTATCTTTGATTTCGCACTTTCGGAACCACTTCAAAATACCCTATCAAAGTATCACTTCCATATTTTGCGAAAGAAAACCGCTTAATATTTAAGAAAGAGCGAACATTTAACTGTTGAAAACCGTTCTTTGTAGAACCTGAACTATTTTTTATCTTCGGTAACCGGACGTCAAACAGTGACTGTCGGAAATTAGAGAATCTGAATTGCGGCCATTACCAAAATCTCAAATATTAAATCGGTAATTTTTTCGTTATAAAGACAGTATTTTTTTCTAATTTTCGGTAAACTACTATTTATATTTTTCGAAAAAATAATTTCGCATTTATTAATTTCTACAAAATACCGAAATATATCTACCAAAAATATAGGCTTACCTACCTTGCTCGGATATTTTAATGGAGCCAAAAAGCCGCCTGTGTCCATATTACCAAAAACTAGGAAAAACTTGTTTGGTGCAGACCACGCCCTCGAGCGAGGAGTATATTGGAAGTTTACCGTACCCGGAGATCGGGCGTTGGCGGCCTCAAATACGAAACTTCGATACTGACCACGATTCTCCGCTAGGCGGACGATGTCCACCAGCCTTTTACCGGACCATTGCGTTATGTCATCCAGCCACTGACGCCTTTGACCACCTTGACGTTTTATGCCCGGCACTGTGCCGAGCATGATGTCTTTCTCTAGGCAGTTATGCCTAATCACGTGCCCGAAGTAACGAAATTTCCGCTTGATGGCCTGGCCCAGCAATCCTCTCTCTTGCCCCACACGTGCCAGAACCTTCTCGTTCGTGATGTGAGCCGTGTACGGGATGCGCATCGCCTTTCGGTAACACTGCATCTCGAACGCCTCTAGGTTGCCACGTAACTCCTTGTTCAACGTCCAAGCTTCGGAGCCGTAAGTGGCGATTGGCCACACCAGGGTTTTTATAAGCCGAGCCTTCAGCTTGTTACTGACGGTGCTGGACCGCCACAGTGGAACTAGTTTGCCCATTCTCCCTCTCGCTCTGGCTAACCTGGTTTTGACCTCCTCGTCACACAGCGCCTCCGCGTTGAACATCGCGCCAAAGTATTTGAACGATTTGGTTTCAGACAACGGGTATCCTGCAACTGTTACTCTTATTGGGGACAGGTCATCGCAGATTTTCATCACTTCCGTTTTCTTCGTATTGATCCGCATGTCAAGATCGTTCGCCACCAGGTTCACGCGGTTTATTAGATTTTGCAATTCTTCCTCCGAACTTGCAACCAGCACAATGTCGTCGGCGTAACGGAGGTTCGTGACCAGCCGCCCGCCGATTTTGAAACCGCCACGGTAACCTTCCTGTGCGCATCGCATTAACAATTCGCCCATGAGGATGAAGAGGTAAGGCGAGAGTATACACCTCTGCCTCACCCCTCTTCTCACCTTGAACCACTCGCTCGTGTCTTCGCATACCCGGACGTTCGACTGCTGTGACGCATATAACGACTGCATGAGATTAATTATATGTTCCGCGAACCCCATATCTCGCATTACTTTTTACAGTTTTCCGTGGTTTACCCGGTCAAAGGCTTTCTCGAAATCCACGAAGCACAGATACAACGGCTGGCGACGTGCTCTGGCACTTTCGGTGAGGATACGTAGGTTACACAAATGGTTGTGGGTACCCCTCTTCGGCCTGAAGCCTGCTTGCTCCTCGGCCACTTCAAACTCCGTGTGCAGTTTGATTCTTTCCAGGAGGATCTTCAGCAGTACCTTGCTCGCGTGGGACACCAGGGATATCGTACGGTAGTTTGCACAGACCGTTGGATCTCCCTTTTTGTACAACGGAACAAAGGTGGACTGCGTCCAATCCTCCGGCCACTTTCCTGTCTTCCACACGCACAGAATGATT
>Ga0209367_1003639_pt1 | contig 21019 bp, 5 predicted proteins | sample WorMetLIZISLAND2_FD_187412 | JGI IMG/M metagenome (GOLD analysis project Ga0209367, IMG submission 187412) | Marine gutless worms symbiont microbial communities from Max Planck institute for Marine Microbiology, Germany - Olavius geniculatus... ...
AGACTGACGTATGTGAACAGGCTCAGGAAAGATACCGGACTTCAGACTACAGCAGAGTTGAAGACACTAATGAAGGACAAGTGCGTGTGGCGTGCCATTGCCCGAGGAGACTCGACCTGATGATTATAATGATGATAGCCTGCAGCGTTGCTAGCCAATAACGTAATAATTGACACGAAACAAAAAAAACAGATGGACAGACGGACGAACAAGGTCTATAATGCGGCCTGTAAACAGCAGATCTTAAGTTAATAGATTTCTCTTTACGCCACACAGTTGAGAGGTGGTTTATTCAATTTTTGGGCGTGTTTTTCGGTTACGGCGACGTCGTTGGCGTCATGCGAGATCATGTGTACATTAGAGCCAAACTTGGCCCGTTGATTACATCAGAAATGACGTCTGTACGTTGAATCATGCGGTCACGCGCTGCCGGAAGCTGGCATTGGTTGGTCTGTATACGTCTCGCTTGGATGGAGCTCGTTGGCTACCATATGTTAGGCCGTGCGTGTCGGGGCATGCCCGCTATATGAATCAGGCCAGCCATAGCTCGTCGCCGCTCTCTTTATATTATCACAAGTGCTGGTGCGCGCATTGTGGGCGCCCCGTGCACTGTCTGCCGTTTATTGCACAATCGCACGTCGCATACTATCTCAGCTAGTCATTTTTTGAGCTTCGTGACTATTGATAGTGGTTCCAATGTGGTGCTCCAGCGTTTTTGGAAGGTAAGAATTTTGAGAATTTTTATTCACATGAAAGAATTATAAAAACAGCTAAAGCAAAGCAACCACGGCAACGCAGCACGAAAATGCAGCACTGTGATATTGGCTAGCACGTCTACCGGGGTAATCTATTTGAAAACATTTGTTGGCAATTGATAAAAACAGTTCTAGTTAATTTTTTCAGCAGAGCTAGTGGCAGGCTCTGAAGTTTTATTTCTGTACATGTATTTCGCTAATAAATTTTAACTGATTTTTTTTTGTTAAAATACTGTATAGACTACTAGTATTTACAAAAATGATAAAGGTGACTATTTCTACAAGTAAACACATTATCACAACAAATAAATAGGCAACAAAAAGTAACGACGATGTGTCGTTTTAATGTTCAAATTATTCACCTTGATTCTATAAAATTGTTATGTCTGTTGTACGGTACTTACGAAGTATACCCCATTTACACGATGAAGCAAACATCAAGCAAAGTATGCAAGCAGGCCTCGATGAATGCTTGCAAACACGAAGCAAACATGATGCAAACTTAGAGCACACGTTTGCTTCATGTTTGCTTCATCATGTAAACTGGGTATTATTAAGCGCATTTCACGACTTATGGGGTGTTTACACGATCCAGCAAACGTCCAGCAAACTTCCAGCTAATGTATTCAAAATACACGCGCTAATGCTGGACGTTTGCTGGACGTTTGCTGGATCGTGTAAACACTCTATTAGTAAAACGTTCGTGCATTACTTTTAACAAAGTGTCTGTGAAAATTTCAATCGCAAATTACAAATCTGGCATGTATATCAACAAGAGCTGAATAGCTAAATATTAAAAATTACAAAATTTAAATTAAGCCGACAAATATTTGTACAGTCGGGACAGATTAGCCTACGTAAAAACACTTCTGTATTATTTTTTTTCTGCTGATAGTTGTAATGAATATTAGCAGCCTATGGTTGAAAGAATTTACGATACATCGTACGAATTAAGTGTTGGTTCCGACCAAAATATAGAGTACAAAGAGTGATCAGTACTAAATAAATAATGCAAATTACAAATTTGTATTATCAACTGACAAGGAATTATTAAGACCAAACTGACAAACCAAACTAGTACATTACAAAAATTTTGTAATATATTATTCAAAAAACTAAAGCATGTCTTTTATTCACAGCATCGTTTTGGAGTAAATTCATAAATTGGAAACAATTTATTAATTAGCTAAAATGTTGACGTTTTGGCAAATAGAGTTTCGAGAAAGGCAGTAGCTGTTATCGATACGTCAGTAAATTAATTTAACTGATAAAGGTTGTAATTTGATGGATTTAAATACATTTCTAGACGCTGATTTTTTTATACTTCGGTGCATTGTCTCAGATAGAAAGCGAGCGTAATAGAAGTGGTCCATCACGTTTCAACAGATCGATTCCGCCATGCCTTTGTCTGCATTACCATCAGCGTTAATTGGACAACGGCGGCTGTTGCTGCTGCTGGCTCTGATGCATACCTGTCAATTAACTCAGGTAGCCGCAGGTAAGCGCTCCGTCCCAACTTTTCATTGGCTGACCTATACGACAGGCCGCTGTCGTTCATGTTTTTTTTCAAATTCAAAATAGCGGCTCGCTAACTGTATATCTTCTGTTATAATTCTAATTATGTTTAAAGCTTTGCTTTTTTGTGTACTTCGCGCACGACTACATTGGCATATTATCGCGTCTCTGTTTTCATCGACCTGCCTTTTCCTCGTTGTTTTTTTTATCTATATTTATTTATTTACTCGTTTGTTTTAACCAGTTTTTTGCTTATTTATTTGTTAGAACAATTGCATGCAGAGTACATGCAAAAGTTCGTTTTAAAGTTACAAAGTTACACGTAAACGACGATGAAAGCGCTAAAAACTAATCGAATGTCATAACGCGTTGCCTATAACCAAAAAATTACAAAAAAAATAAGATACTCATCGCAAGTGCGCATAATCAGTAATTAAACTATTTAAAAATATTAATTTTCTGACTTTCTAATTTTTAATTTCTAATTTCTAATTTTCTAATTTCTAATTTTCTCAATAGACAGGGAGAATCCATAGGATTATTAAATTTATCCGTCAATTAATTAATAAATCAGTCGATCAAAAAACACTTATACAAGAATAACCAGTGATATGCAATAAGTGCTTAAAAGCAAAGATGAAACCTAACTATAAGACGTATACGGTATTGATCAGTAATCGTAATTTTGTCGCGTGTTGTTGCACACTGCAGCCTGTGGGCCGGACTGGTGTCGTGGGATGGTTTGTTTGTATGGCAGAACATTTGATGATAACGGCTGCGTTCAGTGCGACTGTCTTCAGCCGTGCCAGGTGGCCTATATACTCACTGTCTTTTCTTCTATAGCTTTGAATGTTAAGCAATCTTACTGGGCATAAGCTGCGTTTGGGGTGCTTAATTTAATTTCAGACGAAAAATTCGAAAAAGTTAGCAGAAATTAAAACTATTAGCTAAAACTATTAAAACTACAGTATTAAAAGTATTGGGTCGACATGCATAAATTAGGGTATTTTTAATATACTTATCTATGAACTAACACTAACGTGTTAAGCATCCAAAAAGCAGCTATAGTGTTTTGTGAAATAAACGTAATCGTATTACTCTATTGACGGTGCTTTAACTTTTCGTGCTTATAGTTACTTTTATTTTGTATTTCTTTAATAATGACATCACTCGCTTTTTTGTGTATGACCATTAGCAGTTATTGAGTACAAAACATTGCATCGCAAATTTTTTTTTTGCACAGGATAATGCTGCAAAAATCGAGAATGCTAAAAACTGTTTAAATGCTGAATTACGATCGCTGAATAATTGGTCATAACAATAGGCCTATTCGCAATATTTTTGCAGCTATATTTACGCACGCGATACATGGCAAAAGTTCGAAACGGACCTTGCCACACTGGCTTTTAAGAATCGTCGTTTTTAATGTTCTGCAGCGTGCTTCGAGTTTTTTTATACCACTTCTGCAATCGTCATTTAGCACTCTATAAGATCTACACCGTGTCTCAAAAAAGCATCTTCGACATTTTTGACTGTAAATTAAAAACCAATTATCAGATTTTAATAATTTTTGGTACAAGTATTCCCGACACAACTTGTCATCAAATAACCATTTAGTTTTCTACTTTACTCAATATTTGTTTTTGCACTACCTGGAAAAAGCACAACGAGCGAAATGTCAATTTTTTATACAATGCGATATGATTTCTTAATTAGCATAACGCGTAAAAACACATTTTTCACATATATAACAATGTGGCTAATATTTCAGTCAGTTGTCTATTTTTCAACTGCCTGCAGTAAAATTGCTTGAAGTGTTGGCCCACTATGCGAACACAGGCAAGGAGACGCTTTCCCCATTCATTGACAGCAGTATCGATAATGTTCTGCTCCAGACCAATCCAGGCTCTATCAGTCGCTTCTTGATTTCGCAAACATTTCTAAACTTCATCTGGTAAACACACTGCTGCAAGACAGTCAAACCTTGTAATAGACCTGCTGTTGGGGTTCACAAATTAGGACAGATGGAATTTATTGACTTTTTTCATTCATTTTAACACGTATTATGCTTGGTCTGCTTTCCCCAGGTAGTGCAAAAACAGACGTTGGGTGAGGTCGAAACTAAAACACGTCTGTAATAGACAGTTGTGTCGAGAATATTTTTGTTAAATATTATTACAATTTGCTAATTTTTCTTTAAGGTACGATCGATAATGTTGGGGATGTGTTTTTCAGGTTTTTTGTTTATTTTGACACATTTTCGCTTGATCTGCTTTCCCTAGTTAGTGCAGAAGCATACATTCGGTAAGGTAAAAAAACTAAACAGTCATCTGATGGCAAGTTGTGTCAGGAATATTTGTACCAAAAATTATTAAAATCTGATAATTGGTTTTCAAGTTACAGTCGAAAATGTCGGGAATGCTTTTTTGAGACACAGTGTATGAGATTACTGGCAACTTGTGCGTTTTGCCAGCAGTTGTTTCTGATGTTTTCGACTAAAAATTTACCTGATAAACGGTCACTACGGACCACAAATGGAAACAAAAACTGCAAACTAAAGTTTTATTAATACGTCGGTATTGGCACCCTATAATAATGTTGATGTGAAAATTTTTGACAATTATTTTTGTGACAATAATGACGAATCACTTCAATGATAAAAGGAATTGTAGTTTTTTTAGCCTGTATTAACTGATGTCTGTAAAAAAAATTTAAAAATGTGATTAATCCTGACAAACATTTATTTGTGTACGGTTACAGGAGGTAACATGCAGTAACGGACAAACATGTCAACCAGTATTAGTTCCCGGATGCGACGGCGTTCGTTGTCAGAAGTACACCGGGCAATGCACAGGTGAATAGAATCATTTTTGCTTTCTAATACCCCGTTTACACGATCAAGCTGGCTCGACAAGCTGGCTCGATGTTTGCTTGATCGTGTAAACAGGGTATAAGTCAAACTGTGCTGAAGAAGAAAATCGCATAAATAGCTATAGGTCTTTGAGTTGGCGAGGGCAAAACCCAATGAGCTGACATGCAGCCCAAGTCAGCTGGATGGCCAGTGTAGTGGAAAATTCGTCGCACCGGAAAATAATTCCCACATGCAGCAGTACAGGTTAGGGTTAAAATTAGGGATAGAGTTAAAGTTAGGGTTAAGGTCAGGGTTAAGAGTAGGGTTAAGATCAGGGTTAGGATTAGGGCTAGGATTAGGGTTAGTGTTAGGGTTAGTTACATTATGTGAATATGGATAATGGAGATGGGAAGAATTTTCCAGGTGCGACAAATTTTTCACGACACCGGCTTCGTTAACAAGCGCTTATAAGCGAATAATGTCAGTAGCGGGTCTATGCCAGCAGTCCTGGTAGCAGGGCCTATACTGCTACGCATAATTCGCTGATTTTTCCATAGCGGTGGTGACCGTAACCATCGCCAGTACTCATTTTGCCTACCCATGAAGGGCTGGCCAGGCTGAGTCGGCCTGGATGGCTTGGTCGAACAGCAAGACAAGCGGTCACCCTCAGGTGAAATTTTCCTTGTTTGTTGGCGTTTCGTAGAAGAACGGAAGCCTGCCTGGGCCGTTGATGCGCGTCATTGTGACCCTGTGGCGAGGGCGTGTTCGGGTCACGACTTGCGTGGGACTTTCGATTGACTTCTGTTGATTGTTGATTAGACTGTTGCTTACGGCGTAATGTAGGCTACGTCTAGTTCTCACCGCCAGTCTATTGCTCACTGTCTGCACCCACGGGCGTGACCAGCTGCTGGACTACAATGTAGTGTTTGCCTGTAAACCGAACGCAGCAGTGTTGGCGCGCCTACCAATTTGACAACAAAGCGTAAGGAAACCTACCACAGCGTAAATGTACCGCGGCGCCTCTGCAGGCCTCGCATAATGAATGAACAAATTATAGCAGCAGATACATTCAATCAGTTTCCTTTAAAATATGGCAGCACTGTATTGTCACTTCAGCAATTATAAATGCCAATCATTAGAATAAACTTGATTGAGATTTGTGTTTAATGAACGTGAGCATAGCTTGCTGTGCAAATGTCTTATGGCAGAGATGTCCGTCCGTCTGTCTCTCTGTCACAGGGTATTCTAATCAAGACGACGCAAGATAGGGTCACCAAATATTCACTGTTGCCTTCCTGACCGACGAAAAAAGGACTCTGCTCTCAGAATTTGTAAAGCTTATTTGACAGATATAATGGCGTGTTACTATCTGTATTAATAATAGTAAGAATAATAATTGATTGATGGTTGTAACAGCGACGACGACGCGCACTCCATGCCCAAGTGTCGACTGTTCCGGAACAATTTGTCCTTACGGCTTCAGCAGAGATGCAAACGGCTGCTGGACTTGTCGCTGTAGAAACCTTTGTGACGTGAGTTTTTGCAGTTTTTATCTAAAAACATTTTAGCACCTGAAATGCCCTAGTGTGTACTTGATGCATTACATCTTTTTCTCACTAGCTACCGTAATTGTGACATAATCCAATAATCGTTTATGTGAGCTGCGGCTTAAAACGCGAACAGTGCGTTGTATACTAACGATATTTTTACCGTTTAGGCCATTGTTCAGTTTGAGTCGTAGATGCCAAGTTAAAACGGTGTTTGCAAAAGTTTTGGCTTTGTGTTGTTCAATTAAATTTACGTAATTCGAATGTTAGTTTTCTGCTTTTGCCTTTTCCACTTTTGGCCAGAGTTTGGCACGGCTTTGAGCTGCCGATTTCACACTGCAGTCGTTACTGATGATTACTGTGTACTACGTGTTCGACAAGTTGAAAGAACAGTAAGCAGATTTTGAACAGAAAGAACTAATACATGTATACGGCTTTAATCATCAAACATATAATGCATAAAAAGCTCACACATAAATAAAACATTAGAAAAGAAACAAAAAACTCAAATATAACTCAGATTGAAAACAGAGCTAAACGCAATTTGCCCGTGTTTTTGAACTTCTATAAAAACATAAAAAATGTTTTTTACATCTATGGTGTGTACTACGTGTGAATGTGCTGTGTTATTAGTCGATCACCTGTCGGCCAGATGAAGTATGCAGAATAACGACAGATGATTGCTTACCTGGCGACGAATGTCGCGACGCTCCGATGCCTTACTGTGCACGTGCGTACGGCTGCCATTTCTCTATTAATTGGTAAATAGTAGCAATAATAAACTTTAAGGGAGCATTTTCGAAGACGTTTAGTAGTCAGAGCCGGCGGAAGGGCCCCCGTAGCCCCCGGTCGGGGGGAGCTCACGTAGGCCTATGCTCAGTTGCTTCATGCTAGGTGTGAAAAAATTTTCTATTTTTTTAAAAAATATAGGGCTATTCAAATTATAAAATGAATAAACATGTAGAAAGTTTACCCCAAGTGGACAAGTCCATTACTTTTTATTACTGAACAGTAATCTGCGACGTATTGCGGCTTATAAATTTACAGTTAAAAATGTCGGGGATGCTTTTTTGAAACACACTGTATAAGATTACTTGCATTTTTTTGAAAAGACAACACAAATTGTATCTGTTTTTTGCGTTTCAAATTTTTTTAAAGTGGACAAATTTGCGACTTTTAGTGAACGTCCAAAAGCCAAAAATGTTTCAGCTTCAGGAGGGCTTCGCCCCCTGACCCTCTGACCAGGGGCTCTGCTCCTGGACCCCACTGAAAGCTCCGCTTTAGACCCCTTATTATAAGGGGCTCACACTTGTATTTGGGGGCCTCCAACTCTCTAACGCTGGCACTGTTTGTAGTTTACCCAATCAACGGATCACAACCTTGTGTCTTAAATTTTTAAAGATGCGCAAACTTAACGATGGGGGGTCTTGCGGTAAGAAGCAAAGCGGCAAAGGCGCCGAGAGTGAAGACCCCAAAAGAATGGGAAATATGAAGAAAGCGTACCCATTCTTAGGATTCACACCCAACCTTATTATTTTGTCTGGGGAGACTTCCTTAGCGGGATATGTGAGTTGGGCCCTGGACGAAAACGGGGTTTGGTGCCTTTTGTGTTTCAAAGAACACACAATCTGATGATAAGTAGGTCTATTTACAGTTTTTGACCATATGTCATGTATTTATGAACACGTTCGTTTTATTACCCGTGTCTGTGTGTGTTGTGTGATAACGTTGCAGCGAAAGACGCATCAACGTCGAGTTCGTCTTCTACCAGTACATCATCGTCATCATCATCATCATCATCATCTAGCACGACAACTAGCTCTAGCACTACTACCACGACTACTACTACGCCCACGTCTACCACCGCTACTAGCACTCCGTCTACGACTACCAAGACACCTTCCACAACTGGTACAACTACGACATTTATTTTATTGATTTATTCAGTCATTTATTTGGCACTGGTAATCGCAGTTATTTAGACACAAGTGACGGCAATCGCAGACAGTGACAAGCTAGCAGGAAAAAAACTTCAAAGGAGCATTAACATTGTTCTAACGGATGACTTGACAGCCGCTAATACTGGTCTTGTACGTCCGTTTTTTTGTCTGTCTGTTTGTCCCAAATAAGCTCTGAAGTCGAGAACTAAAAAATGCAGAAAAAACAAAAGTGACGCACTTTTTGCAGTTACAGGTAGCACTGCTATGATTTAGAACAAACGGCCTGCTGCCTTCAGGAATCGGGCTTCCATGGTCTGGGTTCCTTGCGTGCAAAGTTTTTTGCAGTAGTTTATATTACAGCCTACGTTTTAAATGTTTAATTTTTTTGAGCACATACTCACACTTTGTTTGTTTCTTATGGCCGTTGTTGTAAAGCCATCTTAGCGTTGTTGATGTTCTTCTAGCACAGCGTTTGTCTTATATTTTTTACGTATTATGTTGCCGTCCTCACAGGCCGCATGACAACTTTTGCCCACTCGTCTGTCCGTCGGTCTGTCTGTCTTGTACAGGCACCTAACTCAAAAACAAAAAGGCATACGAAAAAAATGGTTTAAAGATTTCCAGAGGCTAGAGCAATTAAATGAAATAGAATTTTCGTAAATGAAATTCTATATGCCTATAGTGTGCAGTGTCAAACACTAGTCGAATCTGATACAGAGTAACCGGTGTACCAATTATTTTTAGCTAAAAGGTCAAAGTTTAGGGTAAAATTAGGATTGGATTTAGAATTACGGAGCTGTAGGCGGTGGCCACATAATATGTAAACGTTGCCTGACGTTGTTTTCTTGTTATATCAGTGCAATGTGCATATTGTGTACTTTTGTTTTTGCATTGATTAACAAAACGTGTGTGTGTATGCGTTGCAGTGATTACTACGACATTGACAACGACAACAAGTACACCTACAACTACAACATCAACTACGACAATCCCAACTACCACTACCACCAGCAGTCCTTCTACAACAACAACAACTGCTACATCTACCACTCCGTCCACAACCAGAGCAACTACCACAACATCTACTACACCTCCCAGTAGCTCAACCACATCGAGTCCCACGACTACGCCAAGTACGACTAGCACTCCGTCTACAACCAGAAAAACAACAACGACTACAACTAGGCCTATTACTACTACTAGTGTGCCGATAAGCAGTTCGACAACTCGCGCAACTAGGCCTACTACAGCAACTACAGCAGCGACGAGTATGCCTACGAGTACTTCGACTACTACCAGCCCCACCACACCAAGTACGACTACAACTACGAGTAGTAGTACTGCGACTACAACAACTTCAACTACATCTACTACTACTACTACTACTACAACAAGTGCTCCGCCGAGCAGCTCCAGTACCACTCGGACGCCTAGTTCCACTGAAATATCAACCACTGTACCCTCTACCACCACTTCAGTGCTTCCAATACCAAGTACCACTGTTTTTACCACTACTTCTAGTTTTCCAACCACAACGATGTTCACCACGAGTGTTCTTACCACCAGTTCTAGCACCACTCTGACTACCAGTACCACTGGTAAACCAACCAGTCTTTCCACGTCCGTCTCAGAGCTTCCTCTACCAAGTACCGCCAGTACTTCTACCAGTACTTTGAGCCCTTCAACCACGTCTACCACTACTGTTCCAACCACCACGTTGAAAACTACCGTCCCCACCTCCAGCAAGTCGACCACCGGTAGTTCTACCATCTCCAGTACCACTTCAAGCTTTTCGACGCCTACCATCACGACCACTGTGCCATCTACATCACGGGTTAGGCCGACCAGGCCTAGAAGCACTACCAGTTCTACCACTACAGTTACCACACCATCTTTAGATGTTAGCAGCGCTACCCAAATCCCGTCATCAACCACTGATAATCGTTCGAGTAAGCTGCGCTGAATTTTGTTTTAATCAGAGTTTAACTGCATATTTTTAAAAAAATTTTGTATTGCATGTTGTGTAACACAGATTATTTATGTAAAATTTAGTGGTTGGTTTCCTACTATCAAAAATGTCTTTACTTCGCAATTCTGTTAAATAAACTTATTGTATTGCTGAACAAAGGATGGTACACATGGCGATGACTGACTTGTCGTCGATAAATAAATAAATTAATCATTTAATCAGTTAATTTGATCTGTCAATTAAATTTAGTTGTCAAGTGCCATTTAACGCAACGTGGCATAACCGTACAAGATAAAATGTTAAAAATGTGGATTCCTCTGCCCGTCGCAATCTTATCCAACTATTTAACTCTGTAGGGAGCATAATGACCTTGAGCAACGTGACACTGATCTCCAGTTATATCGCGATACTTCAAGCTGATAGTGGGTGCGATATGAGGTCTTAAAGTTTATCACATCACATCCGATTCGAACTTGTAATAACTCTGAACTTGACTCTCGATCTCCAAAACCCAATCAGTTTCTCTTTTGCTCAGCCTAGTTTAAATCGTTAACCGTTTAGGCAAATTTTGATGAAATTCCTCTTGCTAGTTGATGTTTTTCTTGCACATTTGCTAGGCCTATAGATCGTTACAACTAACCGCTGTGTGACTTGTTTGTAACCGTAGATAAATATCGCAAGCATAGGCCTAGGCCATGGTTAAAAGATAGGACCTACATTGTATCCGTGGTAATGATTTGTGCCGGTTTGTGTTTTTTTTGCAGATAACTCGTTGTTCGGCGGAATCCTTCAAATAGACGCCAATTTTAGCATCATTGATAACGTTACTAACTTTAAACGGTAAATTTTTCAATCACTGTAGTACTGGCAGCAGTAATCATCATGTATTACACGGGTGTATTAAATGACGATAAAGTGATTTAATGAAGTCGAAAGCTTGACGTTTTTATTTGCCTTAACTTCTTAACTATGGCCGAAAAAAGTAGGTAGCGTTAAATTACCTTTGTCTGATGTGTGTTTGTCTACACGCCCTGTTACTCCAAAATGTGCAAAAAGATTTTTAATGAAATTTTGCACACTTAGTTATTTCGGGCCTGAAAAGTATGAACGTTTTCATTAGGAGGGGGGCAAATCTGATATACCGTTCTCTTATTTTGCCCAACTGTTTACCACCGTCATACTGATCAAACTTCATGTGGCTGTTTGAGGCTGCGGTATATCTGCTGGTTGCACGGGTGCGAACAACGGATGGCCGCATAGTGCGCTGCGGTAGCATTAGCTCATGCCAACCAGCTGCCACTTCCACAATTGTGAAGCGCTTCTGGTCATGAGTCTGACTTGTGTAAGCAAAATAAAATATCGGACTTTACTTTCACCTTCATAATGCCAACGGTTCTTGTGATAAGCTACTCAGCCTGAATTTGCAATAACCTTGCTTTGCACTTTAACACTGAAATTTTGAAGAAATCATGTCGGTCGGAGGTTTGTGCTTAATACCAAGTACCACTGTTCCTACAACTACTTCTAATTCTCCAACCACAACGACGTCTACCACGAGTGTTCCAACTACCAGATCTAGCACCACTCTGACTACCAGTACCACTGGTAAACCAACCAGTTTTTCCACGTCCGTCTCAGAGCTTCCTCTACCAAGTACCGCCAGTACTTCTACCAGTACTTTGAGCCCTTCAACCACGTCTACCACTACTGTTCCAACCACCACGTTGAAAACTACCATCACCACCTCCAGCAAGTCGACCACCGGTAGTTCTACCATCTCCAGTACCACTTCAAGCTTTTCGAGCTTTTCAAGCTTGTAGCTATATGCATGGTTGTGTTGATTGACAGAGAAATGAAAAGGCAGATCGGCTCATATCTGAACGTCAGCAGTAAACAAATCATCGTAAAGAAGGTACGCCATGACACTTCCAACTGTATCAAGTCGACTTATTTTTACTTAAGCTGTGTTTAGGCCTACATGTAAGTGTAGCCTGATGTTTGTTATCTGTGAGTGATGGTAAAATTTAGCTACTGCAGTCGTTTTTGCAGAAAACTTTCCAAAACCGTGTAGTTTGTACATTGTTTTTCAACTGATTACGTCGTTTTTCCTGAGTTCAGATATCAAACTGATCTTTTGTTCTGGCAGACGTGCAGTGATAGAATGTTTTGCGTATAGGCGTATCATTTTTATAGTGTAGTATTATTGTTAGTGTCATCATTTTATTACAGTGATGCGATCGTGCGCTGTAGATAATGGAGGGCAGCATAATTGTGCATTTCGATGTTGAGCAAGAAACGACTGCGAGTTTGAACGAACTGCTCGCAGGTTTCGAGGTAACAAGTTTGACTGTGCATGAACTAGGCGTGTATACAAAGCGACAGAAATAAATGAAATGAAGTACACTGACATATTTCTGTAATTTTATTTCATTTTGGTTTAATTTATTTTATTTTATTTTTGTCGCTTTGGACACGCCTTAAAGCGTCGTTAACTGTACAAACTCGTTCAGTGGAAAGTTAGCCTATAAATGTTTGTCATAATTGCATCAAATATTGACTTTTTTGGCAAATGAATGTACACCAATGTAAACACCGCAGTAAATTTGCAATTTAGTGGTCATAAAAAATTCCAGCAGTCCCATCGCGCCCATCGAACGCGTTGCTACGCTAATTTGTGAAACATAGTTTAGTGAGCTTTGTACCCCGTTTACACTATCAAGCAAACATCGAGCAATCATCAAGCAAACGTCAAGCAAATGCATTCAAAATACACGTGCACGATTTGTGCTGTAATTGCTCGATGTTTGTTTGATGTTTGTTTCATGTAGGCTATGCTTTATGTACGCTTCATTTTTGCTTGATGTTTGCTTGACGTTTGCTTGATCGTATAAACGGGGTATTAGAAGAAGCTAGCGAGTTTTTCTCGCCTTTCTCCCCCAATATTTCAGCATCGTGACGCTTCTGCAAACATTTGCTTGGCCTATAGCAAGCGGAATGGAATAGTTATCAATCCGGGCAGTCAACTGAAACAAAACCTTCGTGCAAGCAGGTAATTTTCAGTATTCTAAAACAGAGCCGGCGGAAGGGGCCCCTCTTATCCCCGGCCGACGGGGAGGGGGTTCACGTATGCTCAAAGGCCACATGCTACGAATGAAAAAATTGTTTCTAGTTTTTTTTAAATATAGGGGGCTTATTCAAAATATGAATAAGTAAACATGTAAATAATTTACCCAAAGTGGACAAGTCTATTGATTTTCATTAATGTGCAGTAATTTGTGACGTATTGCAGTTTATTTATTTAAAGTTCATCTTTTTGCAAAGACAACACAAATTGTAGGCCTAATTGATTTTCTGCGTTTCAATTTTTTTTAAAAAGTTGGTAAATTTGCAACTTCCATTGAACGTTTAAAAGCCAAAAGTGTTTCAGCTTTAGGGGGCTTCGCCCCTCTGCCCCCTGACCAAGGGCTGCCTTGGACCCCGCTGGGGACTCAGCCCCAGACCCCCGTTATGGGGCATCACAGTTGTATTTGGGGGTTTCCAACTGTTTGGCGCCGGTGCACTGTTCTAAAGGCTATGGTGTTTTACTTTGCTTGCGCTCGTTGTCGACATCTTTTTCTCGTATGCTGCAGCGCAGGAATTATTCCAGCGACCTAGTCATCACTTACAACGAACAGACGTATGCTGCTCGGCTGGTAAACTTCAGCGCCGTAGCGACACCTGGCGAGTCAACAGGTGCTCCGTCGGACCACGTGACGGTCGGCCACCAATCAGCGACGTTGAACGCGCACAGTTCGCTGTTGCTTGTCGTTCTGCTCTGTGTTCTGGTCCCCGTCGTCGTCCTCGCCATCGTCGTCACCATCGTCGTCGTCGTAGTTAAACTCCGCCAGGTCAGTTGTACATCTATTTTTATTATTTTCTATCGCTGATTACGATTGAAATTTTCTGAAAACAAGAACTAAGGTAGTTCGGTAAAAATCATAATCGCTCTTCGCGTTTGTATTTGCCAGGTGGCAGCACAGGACTTTCGGCTGGGGTTATTTTCCAACGTTTCCGATCTGACACAGTGAGTCATTTGGACCTCGCAATGACAAATGGCATCTGAATTCGTCGCACGGTTTAAGCAGAATGCGCGATGGTCGCAGACAGACAGACAGACAGACCACACTACGGAGAAGTGTGTTGCAATAGGCGGAATCGCTTGCGCTGCAAGCACGATTTCGCCCAATAATTGAATAATTATATCCAGTATGAAATAGACCTTCGTACTTGACACAACATTAACAACGTCTCTGATCTGTGTTGTTATATTATGTTTTATTGATACAATTCAAATTCTGCATTGAGACTTTTAGCCGTCAATTCTGACACAAAATTATGTGTGACGGATTTTGATCGACAGAGATCGAAGGGTGAAATAATCATAACAGACGCTCGCCACGAATCACCAGATCGCATGCACGTCGATAAACTTCAGCAAGAAATGGAGGTAGGCTATCATGTTCACTGATATAATGCTGTGTTTTTACGTTACGTACCCTACTATGAAAGGGAGAAGTCATCTGTGCACCCGTGGTTTACGATAATGCCGCAGTCGCCCTATATAGTCAACCATGCCATAGCCCTTCAACTCCAGCCCATTTAAAGCTAAACTACTCACTACTGACTGGTCCGCTGAGAGTAGGAGGCTGAGTTGGCCTTAGTCAGGTTGCTCAAAGTTGCTTGCGAATGAGCGTTACTGTTTAGCTACAAAAACGACGCTATGAATATACCGCTGCACCCACTATATTATGATACAATGCAGCTGTGGAAAATACGTCCGCCAAAGAAAGACGTTATGTTTCTGGGTCTTCCCGTTTGTCTGTCTGTTTGTTTGTCTGTTTGTATGTCCGCTAGATCTGCCAAAATCGTTTGAACCGTATTTGAAATATTTTATTCTGCGGAGAAGAGTGCAGCCCGAAAAAACTTCGTGATCAGATTTTGAGCCATAGGCCTATCTTGATTCAGAAATACATTAGCTAGCCTATAGTATGATAGCTGAAATAGCCTAACTCCGATATTTCCCAGGTGGCAGCGTTATTCTTGGCAAGGGTTCGAGATTTCTGATTATAATTATCTTGTAATGTTTGCTTGTTTCAGGGGGTCGACAACACGTCGTGTTATGTGGATCTGAGCAAAAACGAAGGCCACGTCAAGAGTTCGGAGACCTTCGCATAATTCACCGTTTGTGTTCAATACACTGAAGCTCTGGGCTGGAAAAATCTATGTTTTGGAGAAAAGTTTTTTTTTAGGTTTTTGCATTCATAGGTTTTTTGGTGTTTTGTGCACAAAGAAGAAGACCGGACGCAAAATTACGATTTACAGAATCTTACACACCGTTCTCCATGTCACGTCGTTTTTGTTGATCGAGTGGATGACGTAACGTCTAAACTCAAAAATCACGATTAAAATATATAAAATAAAATCTGATATATTCTAATATGATATAAATACAACATATTTGTATTTTAACGTGCGTAAAACTTCTTAAAATCTTGTATTTCGGATTTTTGACGTTATTCAGGTTATTTAAAAACCTACAAAAACGTAGGGTTTGCAAGCTAATTTTTGAGCCCGAATTCCATTCCAAGTACTTCCATTTCTCGTCAGTCGCTGTACTTACTGTGCAGCAAATCCACCGTAGAAATGTAATTGGAAATAGGGCTTTAGTCAGCACCGAGCTCGTTGTCATAGTTGTAATTAGTGTTTATAGACTTTTTTTTATTTATTATAAAACGCGTTTTAAACGTCTATATTAAAATCTTCTTAGCGTTTTTATATTTAATAAAGTGCAAAAACGACGATTTTGTGACACGTGCAAAATTTAGAAAGTTTACCGCTAAAATGATTTCGTATTTTCGATTTATTAATTTACCGGTATACACTGTATATGATGGCAAAAATGTGGAAAAAACTGTATCCCAAAGCAAGAAATTTGCTCATTTAGTCACTGGGCTAAGTAAACATTTGCAGTCGTTTTTCCATTTTTTCCCTAAAAACGCGTTTTATGGTTTTGTAATTGTAAAAGTTTTTTTCTGACCTTTAATACATCTATGCTCGTCATCCAGTTGAGGGCTTCAACTAGTACAATGTAGCCAATTGTTTCACTGCTTTTATCTGTCCAATTGCTATAGCATAGCATGGGACAGATTATAAAATCACTTCTGACATTCTGTCATTCTGTCAGTCTGTCTGTAAACACTCCTACGACTGCAATTTTGATTCGATTTTGATGAAATTTTGCACAGTAATTTGGGGCCCAAAAAGTAAGATCGAGTTTGTTTAGAGTAAAAATCTGATAACTTCTTTCCCTATTTTACTCCTATTTTTAAAAATTTGCATTACGGCCTATGGGGACTTCAAAGCGGCATAACTCAGTCCCCGTAAAAGATAATTGCGCGCTGTGTTAACCTACCCCTTATTTTCGGGGTCGGGCAATCTAACGGTGTAATTTAAATTTACCCGCTAACGATCCCTGTTGCCATAGCAATCATTCAAAAGTTGCAAAATTTTGCATTACAGCCAATGGAGATTTCAAAGCGGTATAACTCGATCCCCGTAAAAGATAATTGCACGCTGTTTGCATTTACCTTTTATTTTCGGGCCCGGGCTATCCGACGGTGTCATTAAAATTTCTCGCCTGTCGACCCCTGTTACCATGGCAACGAATTTTGGGACAAAATTGACTACAACTCGGCCCTCGTGAAAGATAATTGCACCCTGTTTGCACCTGCCCCATTATACGCAGCTGCTAGGCTATATAACGTGGCAATGGGACAGATACCTCGTTCGACAGAACGTATTTCTAGTATGCATATATTACAGTCACTCACTACTAACAGGCACCCAATTATTGTCAGTTGTGCTATTTTTGTACGAAATGCCGTCATGCATTGCTAACTTACCGGTGTGATTTTCAAAGGACAACGAATTTTTTGCGCGCATCGCGTTTTTCGTATCTATTTTATGCATAGTATTTATACGTCGGCTTTATTGCAATTTGCAGTAATTAGTAATTACGTATATTATGTTGCATATACAGATTCGTTGGCCATTGTGACCCATACTGATATTCTCGATGATAAATTAATTATCTGCGATATTGTTAAAACATAGTAAGTAGACTACGCAATGTGTTTTCTCATGTTTTCGATCGTGCTTCTGGCTGACGTCATGCAATAATTTATTCCTAGAATATCTAACGTCTTTGGATGACACTTATACCGTTGCATATTCGATGCAATGCAATATTTATTTTGTGCCTCCGCCCTTTGCCATTAGGCGGCTGTGTCGCATTGTGTTTTATGTCATCGTCTGTGCGTCTGTCCATGATGCTGTTTCCCCGTTAAGTAGCTGTGGCCCACACAGATGAATCTTCAATACACATTTACCATCGGTGTATCTTGAAACAAAGATACGAACTGGATAGGTTTGGAGGTCAAAACGCCACAGAATGACTAAACATGCCAAATGCCATGTTACGCAACTTACGTGATCTGTTTTTCGCGATTTCTTTAGAATTTAACGACTGTAGGCGGATTTCCCTCAACGTAAAGATAAACGGGGTCAAAAGGTCAAGGGTAAATATTTCATGGGCGGATGCATAAATAGAGCTTGACGCTGTGCGTTGAGTTCCAACAGTCAAGCTATTTGTAATGTTCATGCGTTCGTTTTTATCAAAACTCAGCGCGGTGTTCACACACTTAGATTTAGTACGTTTATTTATACAGTATAGGCTAGACCTGTGTTTTTGTAGCTATCGACAGATTTATATTGTTCCATTTTTTGTAGCTACTTAGTAAATTAAATGAAAATCGCATGTCACCGTTGTCACGAGTTTCCGCTATCAATATTTTTCGCTTTTTCCACGTGTTGGGCGGACAAAAATGGTAATAGTTTCTTATGTAATAAAATGTGGTCGAGAAATTTGGGGGAACAGATGACCCCAAAATGGGATACCGGGTGGGAAATTGGCAGCAGATTTAGCGAAAACGCCTGCAGGCGGGGGGCTATTTCTGTCAACATACACGTGAAAAAACGTAGAATTAGCCTGTAGCATTCGAAATAGCTATTTAAATAATACAGAACATTGTGAATATACTGAAAATGTATAGTCTATTATGTCTCATACACTGCTCAATAAATACAACAAGAAAAGTCTCGCTAATGCAAAGGGGAACGCGCAACAGCTGTGCATGTTTGAAAGCCCAGCAAAACAAAATCCAAGTTCACCCATCTTAGCAACGATGTTTCTTTTACAGTCGCGAGAGGGCGCCAGACGACCGGCGACTAATTATCTATAGTGTTTTACTTGTGCTCGCCAGAGGCCGTGAATTTCCCCTAGCCCTTTGTCATTTAGCGCCCTCGCTCGGGGTGACTCTTTTCAAATTTATGGAAAAGCTTTAAAGATCCTGAAACTAGAGTCTTTCACGCAGCCAACGGTGAAGATTTGGTGATTCTAGCTTGCACTGTTTTTCATTGATTCACACGTGTGACAGACGGACAGACAGACAGACAGACAGAATTGCGATGGCTAAGACGCGCTACAGCAGTAGCTGCTGTTGCGCGTAAAAAGCCGTAACAGCGGTGGCTGGCTGAACAACTTGACATTTAAGTCTAAACTCCTCTGGCTTTAATTTGTTGTGTTGCATGACATGTTGTGCAACAGGCTTACAACATATCTGCAACAATAATTTACAACAATTTGTGCAAAAACTTACAAGTTAATGGACTCCGTATATATAGAGCCTATCGCTAAGTCAGACTATACTCCGTATATACGCGTACTGGTTTGGGTGAGCAGCTGAAATTCGTGGTTGGCCTATACGAGCAGTGTGTATATTGGTTTAGCTGGCTTAAGCACTAATCAAAGTGCACTTCTTTGTGTACAGATACAGATCACAGAGTGGTCCGAAACAGAAGACCGCTAGGTTCTGTCATGCAATTTAATGGAAAACAAACCGCTTTCTAAATTTATTCAACTTTTGGGACTACAATTTGCAAAAGTTTGTAGTAATTTGAAGTGAATTTTAATATTTAATATCTTAACATATATTAAAAGCATTGCTACCTACGTTGCAGTGGTAGGCCTATTTTAGGCCAGTAATAATGTCTACTGCAAATTTATGCTATATGATGGCAAAATAAGTACGAAAATCTGTTAGTAGGCTAGTATATCGATGATGCTTATGATGTTATGAACTTTCGTGGCTTTGTTTTTATGGACCATCCAAAATTACAATATTACCTGCGCCGCTATAGTGTAGTTAAACATGCAGTTTAAGCCTACAAGTGAACTATGGTTTCAACTAAGTGGACCTTCGTATTACGCTGAAACTCATGGTGGTCTTTTACCTTTGTATATCAACGGCCGCCCAGAAACTCTCGTTCAACAAAGATGCTACATTACTGCGCTGCAGCGTGCTGGAGTGGATAAGTGATTTTGTATAGTTCGATCAGGTAAGCGTATTATTATGGTCTTTTCATATATGTTTGGTTTCCGGATGACGACAATTTCAATAGCAGTCTCAGCGCCCAAAAGTAGAGTGTGTATACAATAAAAACGGTATAACCTACGATGGAATTACTTGTACATAGCCCATTAGAACGCGTATATACATGTACATGTAGTCGTATACACTGTAGCGTAGTTTTAAAGATGAGATGAAGAAACGCGCCGGTTTATACTGTAACATCTAATTACAGAAACAGACACACAAAAGTGGATTGAAGATTGCGTTTCAGACGTATTCATAACACTGCAGAAGGCTCGCCTTTTAAACTCTGCTTGCCCTGTTGTGCCAGTGAAAACTATCAGGACCAGCGTTACTCTAGTAGTTTTCATTCTATCGTTAAGCAATTTAAACTTTATATTCTCATCCGAGAATACCATCAATACGATAGTTTATAAAATCGCATACAGTGATGAACTCTTAAATTTTTCCGCAGCCTTAATGTTTGCAGGCAAAAATGGTGTATCAGTTACGGATGCTTTCTCATTTGTGATTTGGCTGCTGCTGAGACTGCAAAGAAGCACCTGTTGTGGGCTGTGACGTCATCATAATAATGCCTAGCGTTAACGTCTTTGACGACTACGTCGCAGGAGCCATTGGAGGTTTGATCTCATTGTATCACAATCATGCACAAACATTTTTACGCGCGAAAGCAGAATGCTTCGCGCGTCTTTGCCATCGTCTGGGCGTCCGTCTGTCTGTCCGTCCGTCCATCACACTCGTGAGCTGTATCAAAACGGTGCAAGCTAGGATCACGAAATCTTCACTTGGACTGCCCCAAGGTCTCTAGTTTATCGTGACAAAATTTCGTGCCACTGGGTGCAGGGGTTCCCCTCGAACGAGGGCGTCGAAGAGGGGTACCCCCTTAAAAAGACGTCATTTTGCCGTTATTGG
>Ga0209367_1003640_pt1 | contig 21017 bp, 10 predicted proteins | sample WorMetLIZISLAND2_FD_187412 | JGI IMG/M metagenome (GOLD analysis project Ga0209367, IMG submission 187412) | Marine gutless worms symbiont microbial communities from Max Planck institute for Marine Microbiology, Germany - Olavius geniculatus... ...
TCACAGCATTATCCTACTGACAACAGTTTCCTGCTGCGCGTGTTCTGCTCCCCCATGCTGAGTTACGTCACCTATCAACGTCAATTAACGGTCGTCGCCGCTACAGATTAGATCAAAGCACGCCGCCGCCTGCAGCCATTGTGCGCCGCAGTCCTACACAGTGCAGGCGGCCTCGCACGCCGCCTCGCAAATTACCCCATTCCTCGCACGAATCCTCGCACGCTCTTCTCGCACTATACCCACCTCGCACCTCGCATTTTCCCATCACCCTAGTTACTGTGGTGTTTGTGTTACTGGTGTCACGTAACGTGGAATGTAAGCTCAGCCGTTAGCGTTATTTCGACTTTGGTAAAAGGTTGTCAACCTGTCCTCAAATTTTAGATATTTAAAAGGCGTTTTTGCAAAGATTTACGTTTTAGGAGTTATTATCTGTAATAAAATTGTTGGGTTTTTTATTATTTTTGTTGAGAGAGATTTTTTACAGTGAAACAGCAAGAATTGGCATAGACATGGCATTATGCCTTTTGATAGTCAATGCGAAATTTTGTTCGATGTAACGTGTTAAATGTACCTTTTTTGATGGTTCGGTGTTGCAGTCATCAGTTTAATCATTTTTACTTAACATCGTTCGAGTTTCAATGCAAGCGACACAAAATTTGTCAGCATCTACGCTTGAACCAGAAAAACATTGAACATCACAAAGTAACGTAATGTATTCACAAATGCGAGCTATAGTGATCATAGTGTGTCAGTATTCTTCGCTTGTTTATGTTTGCGCGTTTGATGAAATGTCAGCGATTAAATGTGAAATATATGACCAGATAACATAGCTAACCCTAACCCCAACCCTAACCAAAATTCTTGCTCACGAGTGATTTAAAGTGCCCCGGTGTTACCGATGGCCGTTTGGTAACATTGGGTCACTTTAAATCACTCGTGAGCAAAAATTAAGCAAAAACCCGCAAATTTTGTTCTATATATTTACTATTAAGACGAAGTATTATGCAAAAAAGTAATTTAGAACGCAATGATCCGAGGACAGGTTGGTAATCCTTGACCTCAGCTTTTTTTGTGCCTGTCAGTTTGCAGAGATTCTTCACATTTTATTTGGCATTTTAAATATTGTGTATTTTGTGTAGTTATATTTCTTTAGGCCGATATTCACATTATTCGTTGCGAATAATGTGGATGCTATATGTGCCCAGTGCTACTGATTGGCTGTAACGTAGCCAGTTGCAGCGTGAAAGGGTTTTATTTTGATGTCGATTTATCGTCAATGTATTGTCACATAATTCTTTTAAATTTTGCTGAAATTTGCTCACTAAAAATTGATTGCATTTTTTCTCAAGTAGTTTACATTTCTTTACACATTTCAGTGACTAAAACTAACCCTATAAGTAACCTTAACCCAAAGTCTAAAAGTTACACATCCAACCCTCTTCACTGCAAGCGTGGTGCACAATTTTAGGGCGCAAATAACGTAGACGCTATTGGAACTGATTGGCAGTCATGTAGCCAATCACATGTTTCTAGGTACAAATAGTTTCGGCGATATTCAGGCATACACTTTATTTCATATGCATCTTTACTTATTATTGAAAGTATGGGTAAAAAGAGGATCTGCGGATGTCTCAGTGGGTAAGATGTAATTTGTTAGTTTAATGATCTTCTGACCTATTTTTAACCTTTATCCTAACCCTAATCTTTATCCTAATGTTAAACTCAGTTCTAACTAGTGTTGTTACTGTTATCGAAATTGGCACCGAAACCGCGGTTCTTTTAGCAATATCGAACCTTATCGAAACTGTGGTTTTATGCTCTTTATTAACGGCTTCGGTTTTCCGATTTCGACAAACAGAACAGCTCTAACGTCTTGGTTGTGCATTGACCGTTAACAGTACGCATATGCCCGTCGCCCCCGCAGAGAGACGGGCCGAGCAGCGACCACCCATGTAGTTTGCGTTTAGCGCGCGGCGGGCGTGCGCGTTATCACTAGATTTTGGTGCTGGTTTTTCCCCAAAACCCAACTGAAACCGACCAACCTCGGCCAGTGTGAAACTGTAACCACACTAGTTCTAACTGCGATGCAACGTCTGCAGATCTGCACAACCACTTTTTAACCATTGTTTTTTTTATCGAGGCAATGGCACTGGGCATTTGTGCGATGTTATGCTATCCAAAGTTTTGTAATGAATGATAATGTTTTTGTTATGTGTATCATAGGGAAACGTGTACAAGAAACGATCTGCCTTGGAGCGAGTGTTGTCCTGATTGCTTTTAATTTCGGCTGTCTGTACATTCATTTTGAGTCCAGCTCTGCTTATTCCATCATTGCAGCTGCCTGTAAGTATAAATACTGCTTGCATGTCTGTCTCTCTGTCTATCTGTTCGTCTGTCATCTTACATCTAAAATACAGTATTGTTGAGCGCAGTTTTATCTATCATGTGTTATACGAAACTATTTTTAATTATTTATCTCTTCAGTTGTTGTGCTGTATACAGAATTACCGATATGTGTCTGTTCATTATTTCAATAAAGACTATCATCATAATTAAAGCGGTGTTTTAATGGTCAACTTATATTTCAATTGGTGTCAGACTGATGCTCTAAATAGCTGCTTTTGCCAACAGTGTTGCAAATAGGGTTGGTGTACTGTAATGTTGACTACTTTGGCATTTAGGAATCCATTAAAACATTGGTCCTGAACCATTTGGACAGTTTTTTTATGTTTCTGCGTCTTTGTTACTAGACATGGCAGTACAATACATGTGGTACCGGTATGTAGCTTTTAGCTTATTTTGCATTTGCATGCCATGAACAGCTAGGAATCTCATGTGGTGGAATATAGACATGACTACAGACATGAGTTTTGCAAAAATGACTGATGATACTCGTGGTATTTAGTTTTGGCACTTATACTAAGTTAGAAAGCTCTGGACATTCGATTCTGCAGTTTGTTAATAGTGCTAAAACAGGTTTGCCAGCTCTCAATTGAATTTAATGTAAAACTTATGATTTTGCTATGCTTTGCACAATTGTATGATTGCAGTGTATAAATTTTATTATCAATTCTTCACATGCGGTCTACTTGCCATCATTCTGTTTCATTGTATATCTGCAGTTATGCATGCATGCAGTATTTTTCCATTATTTGACACTGTGCCGTGCCTTGTGCATAATCAGCATATGCTAAGTTTTTACTGTGTTATGCCATATGAAATACAGTGTTTTTTTATGGTCTGTAAGTAAGTAAGTAAGTAAAGTGTAAATTTATATAGCGCATACTCAAAAAGATCTCTAATGTGCTTGTGTCTGGTATTAAAAGATTTTTTTACCTAACTTCCAGCTTATAGTGTTGGCAGATCTGGTAATGCTGGTTTTGTTTCATCGGCATCATTACAATATAATAATTGATGTTTATTGTAGTAATGGGAATTATAACAGCCGATTTTTTGAGTGGTTTGGTACATTGGGCAGCCGACTCATGGGGCTCTGTCGACTTGTGGCTTGTTGGAAAGGTCTGTTTATTTCTTTTCTTATGTGATTAATTTGTGTCAAAATACCTTGCTTTAGTATTTGTCCTGTATTTATTCGTTAGATTACAAGCAGCCCAGCTGACCATACTGGTTGTCACTGACCTTCAAGTGATCAGTAGCAACCTAGGCCTGTCTCGCACCATTTAGCCACAATAGCGTATAACGGCCTTTAAGATCATCCAAGGTCCATGATATTCATCTCATCTGACAGGGCATATGCCACTTTCCATTAGTGATGAATAGTAACCTTGGCTGTATCTCTTACAATTTTCGAGATATGGACAGTTTGCTGTTGAAAAATGCACATTTTTCCTACCCCTCCATTCTTTGCATTGCTGAAATTTTGCATGCTTAGGTTTAAGGTACATGCTTAATTATTTGTGCAAAAAGTTTTCCCCATAGACCTACCTATTAGTGTTGTTATGGTTTCACACTGGATGAGGTCGGTCGGTTTCGGTTTGGTTTTGGGGAAAAACGCGGTTTTGGTCAGTTTCGTTTGTCTGCCTGCTGTTGCTTGCCTCCGTTGCAATAAATATTATGTAACTGGTCATGCCATCTCACCCTGCATCATCAACACCTCTGTGGCTGTAATTATCGCTTCAATGTCTGACGTTATTTAGTAACTCATGGACGCTTGACTGCTTTCCCACACTCCTCCATTCAATCGTTTTACGCCTGTTCCTCCCCCTCGTACATGGGGTGCAGTGTTACAGGCTATCACAGTTTGATAACATCCACCGTGAGAGGAGCAGGTGGCATTTTGCCGTGGCATACTATTTAACGTTCACGGTACAGTCAAGACGCTAGAGCTGCTGCGTTTCGAAAACGAAAAACCGAAACTGTCAATAGACAGCCTCAAACCACGGTTTCTGTAAGGTTTGATATTGCTAAGAAACCGATTCCGATAACCATAACAACACTACTACCCATTAGCCAGGGTATATCCATTACAAATGACAAAGATGGACGACATCCATATTAAAAGCTTGACTGTTACTTAAGTATGGTCAGCTGAAAACTATCACTACCTTAGTATACAGAGCTCATATTTTTGGTTACATAACCGTGTATCTGAAAACATAATGGTTGTGTTTTGATTGATTGATTGATTGATTGATAGAGTTGAACCATGAAAAACTGCATATACATGAATTCGGTTGGTGTGTGTTCTAGGCATTTATTCGTCCGTTTCGTGAACATCATATCGACCCAACGTCAATCACCCGCCATGACTTCATCGAGACAAACGGAGACAACTTTGCCGTGTGTCTGCTGCCGTTGATGCGCATGACGTACAAGTTTCTGACGTACTCGCCGGAGCAGATACGTCAGACCTACAACTGGGAAATGTATGTCTTTCTGCTCGCCATCTTCGTCAGCCTCACTAACCAGGTCTATATGCAGCCGGCCGTTGCTGCTGCTTCCACTGCTGTATTTAGTTTATTTTTAGTGTAATGTCTGTTATCAGTTAGAGTGTATTGCGTTATGATGTTAGTGTCACTTCAGCTCGATTTACAGAATTTTATGAATTTGCATTTGTTGTGTTCTGCAGGATATTCTTGGTTGTTTTAAGGAATGTTTATGAGTTACTGGTAGTTTTCAGCAGCTGTCTTAAGGCTTCCTATGTTTGAATACAATTTTTTTCTCTGTAATCTGTTGCATGAAGTTTCTAACAGCGTAAATAGGCTTGAGTATTAGGTTAGATATTTATATAAAAACACAGATAAAAACTGTTGACCAGTGATAAAAACTACCATAGTAAATTGGTTGTTTACTGTGCCATTCCGTGCCCAAAGTTGAGATAATAAATGCAGTTTTAAGGCTTACATTTTTCATAAGTTATCTATAGTTTGCTGAATTTTTTTAAGTTTGTTTTTTTTCGTAAATTGTATCTGGCTGTGGCTGAATGTTGGCATGGTGTGTGATAGATTCACAAGTGGTCTCACACGTACTTTGGCCTGCCTCGTCCCATAGTGTTCCTGCAGACACTTCACATCCTGCTGCCGAGACGTCATCATCGTATCCATCATGTTGCACCGCATGACACGTACTTCTGCATCACGACTGGCTGGCTCAACTACCCGTTTGAGATGATCAACTTCTGGCCCCGCCTCGAGAGCGTCATCACCGCGCTCACCGGGGCGATACCACGCTCCGACGACATGGCCTGGGCGCAGAAGTCAGACTGAAGGTTCATTGGCGGGATTTTTACACTTCGGTCGTCATTTGTTTGTTGGGTGAGTTCGGTTTTGCCGAGTGAATCTAAGACGTGTGGTCAATGTCTGTCCAGTGTCTATAAGACATGTTACCATGTGAGCTGTGGTGCAAGAACTACACTGTGCTGTGTATTTGTAGCATCATACACATTCACTGACCTGTATTTCCATCGACTCATTACGACTTTTTTCGTTCCATTCCAACGTGACGTGACGTGACGTCATGTGACCACTGATACCGCAACCTGTGCACTGATAGCTTTTTAATGACTGCTTTCCACTTTTATGTCTGTTAGCATTTTCTGAAGTTTTTATAGAAAAGGCGTTGACAACAACATTCGTAATACGCGTCAAGTTGAAACTTTGGAATTGGATCTTTCATCTGCTTTGCTTATGCGTTAGAGTATTGGGCATTACTGCTAACTGAAGAGCACTCGATACTGCATACAACTGCCAAGTACCATTATTGCTGTGTTATATTGTTGGCTGTCTATTGGAATTGCGGATATTAATAATAATTTTTTAAAATCTGTATCCAGGAACCATGGGTCTGGATTTGATGTAGATTATTACTGAAATCTACTAGATTGTTGCTATCCCGTTCCTCCAAGAATTTCCTGAAAATTCTTCGATAATTTGCTAATGTGGCGAAGAATCCTAGATCAGAAAATGATTCATGATCCACGCTGGAGTTTGTACCTTTTGTGGGCCTCAAAGCTAATTTACACCGTAGGCCATATAAAAATGTGTCACTTTACTTTTTTTTGTGGTCACCAATTGTTGACCGATTTTTAAAATTTTTTCACTGGCACATTCTGCGGACAATTTGCAATGATGTGATTATTATATATCCCACCACACCATAAATGTGTTTTTACATTACCTTGTGAAACATAAATGTAAGAAAACCTAACCATAATAACAAACATTTAAGTAAATGAAAAAACACTTCAGACCAACATTGCGGTTAATGATCCGTATGACAATAGACCATGTTAGACCCACACAGTCTAGTGTTATACAGATCATTCACTGCAATGTTGATCTAAAGTGGTTTTTTTTCGATTTTACCAAAATGTTTGTTTGTTGTTATCGATATACATGCATATTTCATTCATATTTTACAAAGTAGTGTAGAGACGCATTTATGGTGTGGTGGGATGTGTAATAATCACATTATTGCAAATTGTCCACAGGATGTGTCAGTGAAAGAATTTTGAAAATCTGTTATTAATTGGCGAAGATAAGTGCTAAAAGTAAAAGTAAAGTGCCGCGGTTTTTATGGCCCATCCTATACTAGCCTACAGCACGTGAGTAACTGGACAGTTTTGCTTGAAAATATCCAGATATTTTGCATAAACACCACCGAAAAGACTGCTGAAATATTTCTTTGTTGGTGCACGTGTGAAACTTCTCTAGGGCAGTGTCCATGAGCAATACAGCCTTTCTTCATTTGCTTGTACATGCTTACGATTAACACGAATTGCTTTACAGCCATATGTATATGATACCGGTATTTGTATCACAGTTCACAGCAGCATATTATGTGCTGGTGTTACAGTTGCATTATAAGTATGGTAAGTATTGTTTTGTTATGAACGCTGCGTTAGTGCGTATCAGGCTTGCGTTATAGCAATGTTGTCTATGGCTTTGTCGATGTGATGATAATGTGGTGTCTAGTAGTGTTAGCGAGCCGTCGAATATACTGAGATTATCCACCTGCGATTTTGATAAGGCGTTTGTTTAAAAAACAAGGCTTTTGATGAGCCAGTCCAACCTTGACTGGAGAACTAAGGCCATACATTTTGGCAGTAGTGTTTGTTCTTGTTGTGTTTGATACGATTGCTTGAAATGTGCTTAGAATCCCTCCAGGTATTTAAAAACTTTAGTATAGTGTGCTGGGGTAAGTGCAAGACGACCGTCAGGTGTTGATGTCTATCAGTAGTTAGTATTTATGTGTGTCGAGTCTGAGTGTGTGTGTGTGTGATGTGTTACAGATTGTAGTCTTGGAAAGTGTAGAATGCTTCTGAGAAGCAGCCGCTAGTGTTAAGCTTATATCATTTATGCAGGCCACCCACCAATCTGGAAATTCCTGCAGTTTGAAGCTTGTCGTAAATTTCTGGAAATCTGTTGATTTGCTCTGAAAACTGCAGGACCTACCAACAAAAAATATTCACCCTCTTAGGAGGAATGAAATACATGACGATCTGGTATCCTGTTCTTGGAGTTTTCATCCTCTCAAGTTACAAAAATGTCAGTTCCGTAAGTTTTTGAGTGTCCGGAAATTTGGAGATTTTTGATGTCCAAAAAATGTATGTTATAGACTGGGACCGGGAGACCTGCTTATAATGTCAGTACAGCTGTCATTCAGTTTGCGTGTTGTTTCAAGTTGTGTGTCGTGCATGGTATTGGTATTATCAGTACAGCGTGCGTGTACATTGTGCAAGTGCTAGAGAGTTTGTTATCTAGACAAAGTGATGATTAAGACCCGCCATTGTTTGCTATCTGCTTTTTATGTTGCGTGAACTGTTTTTATTGCTAGTGCCTTGCCTTTGCCATGGCCACTGGCCAGTGTGTACTGTAGTGTGATAGATATGCGTGTAATCGCTCTTTGAGTAAACTATTCTGCCCAAACTTGTATGCCCATGGTCCGGCTGGACCGTTCCTGTTAATTGTATTGATTTCTAGGCCCAGCCTGGCCAGTTATTTTTCCTACTACTATTATGGCCCACTGCCCTTCACAGCTGCGTGATTCCCATTACAGCTGACGATGTGCAGGAAAAGATCCGTTAAAATGTTGACAGTGCAGAGGAGCTGGTAGCAGTCCCTTGTGGGGCTAATTTTCCAGTCTACATTTTCTGCCACTGCACCTTTCTATCATTTTCAGCATCCCGATGTATCGGTATATAGCATTCGATTTAGATTTGTCAAAAATCATGTAACTGCTTGCATGTGATCGTGGGGTGATGTGACTTGTCTTGGTAGTAGCTAGCTGCTAGCTGTGATGTTGTTGATGCTGTCGTCTGTTGGTCCCATAGTACCACGTAGTTGTCAGTCCATAAGAATGTTTTACAAGCGCAATACACACAGTAAACAGGCTTGTTTTGTGTTGTCACGTTTCTCATCCGAAGCTTCGTAGCGATTTATGAGGTGAAAATCTGCAGCAGTGATCAAGTGAACCGAATGAAAAAAAACACTTAGTTTTCCATGCTGACTGTATTGTATCTTCCACCGTGCAAGTTAATGATAGCGATTTATGATAACACTCCAATGTTTTTTTTGCTCATGTAGTGTTTTTTCATAATTACTTTGTAGCATTATTACTTAGCATTTGCATAGTAACTTTCGTTATCTCTGCCAAACCACTACTGAGCAAAAGGATTTTTTACCTTTGCTATTACTTTAGCAGTTATCTTTTTCAAGCTGTTGTAAAACGTATTCCAATTTTGTTGTCCTTTGTGGAACTGCAGCAAGCTGCTGTTCTGTTCAATTGGAAAGTATACATTTCTAACTTGTTAAGTTATACCCCGTTTACATGATCAAGCAACATCGAGCAACCATCAAGCAAATATGACGCATGCATGAAGGATAGCCTACACAAAGCAAACATCGAGCCAGCTCGTTGAGCCAGCTTCATTGTCTAAACGGGGTATTATGCTCAGGTTATGAATGTCACGGATGTTTTATGTTTCTGTACTTTCCATTTTCTTGATATTTGTTTGGCTTGTGGCAGGAGATATCTCAGAGTTTTGTGTGGTAGCTATTGTGAAGCTGCTACTGCAGCGTGAGCAGCTGATGATGATGATGATGTTAGATTGTAGATGGCCACACTACAAGACTGATGTCATTTTATGCTGAAATAGTTACATATTATCATGTGATATTTGCATGATAACTAGGGCCCACAGTTTTCTACGGCAAATTTTGCCAAATTCCATGGGCCAGTTCGCAAAATTCCGCGGCTCACCACGTCAAAATTGTTCAAATTTTGCAGCTTACCACGGCCATTTGTTTGTGAGTAAACTGAGCTCTATCCTGTCAAAAAACTGTAGTTTTTATGCTAGCAACATCAAAAGACAACTGTCAATTTTTTTTCTTTTTTACAAATGCAATCTGTCAAGTCGCATTGTGTTTTTATATGATTGAGCTGTACTGCGATAGCTGTTAGTAAGAAGACTCACAGTTTTAAACGCTTCAGTTTGATGACTGTCTCGAGGATAACAGGGAAGATTATTAGAACTGCCAAAATTATTATCATTACATATGCACAATTATAATTGGCAGTTCTTACAATTTTAAATTTAGGTCATTTTTTGTGTTTTGTGTTTCATAAAGATAAACTTTCTGTAAAAGTTAAATTTTGTGTTTCGTTATTATGTGTTTGTGCAATTTTGCTTTCAGAGGCCGTCCCCAAAATGACCTATACTTTGTCGGGCACGACGTTAAACCCTACTCACTCACTCAGTTTGATTTTTCGTGATATAGATATAATTAGTCTAGTTATCTTATGAAGCCTATGATCGTACTGATCATCGATCATTTCTCAATTTCTGCACAATTCCGTGAAATTCTGCGGAAATATCGGAATTTTGTGGAAAAGAACAAATTGCTCGGCTTGAAATTCTGCAACCTGCAGAAAACTGTGGGCCCTAGTGATAACCTTAGCAGCAATTTTCCAGAATAAAAATTCACAGATAATTCCACGATCACACTTTCACATTTTCACTGAATATTTTCTCCCACCACTTAGTTGTACTGATAAGGCGTAATAAGATTATGAGAATTTGGGTACCATATTTGTATAAACGTGCACATGTGTACAAGTACTGTTAGCCCTGCTGGTTTTCATTCAGTTTTGGGTCTTTTGTGCAGTTTTGTTTGGTTTTTACCTAGTGCCAATTTGCTTGTTTTGCGCTCATTTTTTATGTATTGCGTATATTTTCACTTGGTTGTTTATGCTTAGTTATCACTTGTCACTTTTCAGTACCAGTGCAAGAGACCTGGAAAGACCTGCGTCTGAAATGATCTACAAGTTGGGCTAAAAAATGTCCCAACTTTTTTGGCAGAACATCATCAAATCTCCACCAAATTTGCTACATTTTTGCAGACGGTTGGCCAAGAATCCAAGATGATAGAATTATGTGAGTTACACTCATTTTCTATTTGACCTAATTTTTATAAACGCACTACCATGTAATATGCAGATGCTCCAAATTGTTACATTACATGCTGATTATCGGTATCAGATTGCTCACTTTTTCATTATCAATTAGACAGAGCACCACATGATTTAATAATTTTGTGGTATTAAATGCTGAAAATAGCAGACAACAAAATAGCTGACTAATGAGATCAAAACACGTCAAATCCATGATTGAGTGCTGTGCAGTTTGATCGGTTGATTGTTAATGTTGCTATCAGCCATGGTGTCACGTCTAAGCCATTGTGTACACTTTAGGCATAAATTCTGATAATTTGGAAACAGCTTGTTACACAAACTTATAATTATGCTAAATAAATCATATTTTAAATAGACTCATAGGTTGAAACTTAACCTAATAATGTGTGTATCATATTTTAGTTTATTGTGTGCTTAATTGAGTCGAAATAATTTTACAGGCACAACAACTCAGCATTATGCAACAATTTGGAGCATCTGAATTTTACACGGAAGTGCATTGACATAAATTAGGTGAGGTGGACAGTGAGTGTAACTCACATAATTCTATCATCTTGGCCATCCATCTGCCAAAATTAGCAAATTTGGTGGGACATTTGGCCCACCCTGTATAATGCATCGAATATGATGTAAAAATCATATTTTTATATGCAGAGCATAATTGTTTCACATTATGTTGGCTTTTATTTTTATCATCGTATGTAAGGTACTGTATTATTAGTGTACTGTTATGGATTTGACATTCTGCACTTCTCCGCTGGCGTTGATGAAACAGACTAAACAGTTATCGCTAATGTAATTGATGATTACTAAACTGTGTCTCAGAAAAAAAACTGTGTCAGTATTGTTTTTGAATAATTCCGTGAAAAAGTGATTTACATCAAGTCTCTTCGTGGTGTTGCTTGCCAAAAATTATTTAAATCAGCCAGTGTTTCACGGAGTTATTGAACAGATAACACTAGTGCAGTTTTTTCTGAGACAGCGTAGAATACGATGCAGTCAAGTTCTTCACGCCTGTTATGCCTGTCTTTCTGCACTTGCTTCGACACAGATACGAATCCTGCCATATCATAGTATCACTCTCTTGTTTCTGAAGTATTGTTCCGGTGGTTTTGTGTCGAATAAACTTAATCCACTAACTATGTGCCCGTGTTGTCACTGCCCCCATTGTGGAGGATAGTAGTACCTCTCTCAGAACGATAATTATTACCCACTGCCAATGCCATACTTTGGTCTATGACGTTATGCCTGTCGTGATGTCGTTCTGTTTTTAGTGAATAAAACTTTGTACTGGTGAGTATTTGTTTTATACCACGAAACGTAGGCCTGTGTTTTTGCTTCAACATGGGTCGAAATGCATTCGATGGCCTGGCTCTGCCAAAACCCAGAAATGGTAGAAATGGTAGAGGTTACAATGGTAGAGGTTGCCACGTCGCTGCCGTGACATAGTGCATATATTCAAGCTCCGCTGTCAATACTTGGCAAAGATGTGGACCAGGAGTTTTTTCATTTTTCCACAGTAGGCTTAGTTAAAGAAGTACTGAATGCTGATACAAGAATATAAATCGATAAAAACCATGCAGTGCCGGATATTGGATCCTAGTTGGGGAGGGAGCTTAGTCGACTGGGGATGGGGCTTCAGCTCCTACCGGCTGCCTGCACTTTAACTGCTGCGTTGATCATAGCAACCCAGTGTAACCTATTCGTGACATGCCCGTAGGCCTATTTTTGGACAGCTCAAGTAGTTCAGCTATAAATGGCAGTGCCACTAACTGTCTCTACTGTTCTCTGTCTTCTGCAAAAGTGTCTGAGTGTGCTATTCTTTTTTTGCTATTGTATTCTTGAACGTGGATATACACTTAGGTCTTGCAGTACTGTACATCCTTCGATGTCTTCCTGTTCATCTTTTGCCCTCATTTAAAATCCACGTATTAGCAGTGTAGTTAGACATATCCGAGCCACTCGACAGGTGCGCCAGATGCTGACTGCTGCTGCTGCAGCTGCTGCTGGTCGATGACGTCACGCTGCTGGGTGCCGTGCGCCGGCGACATAGCTGATTGGACGAAGCATCGCAGTGACACGTGACGTAACGTATGCGCCGTGGACTGGAACACGGGGTCGAACAGACAGCGCACGGTGGCACGTAGGGGCATCGAAACAGTCCGCAGCAGCATGCAGTAGACGGAGATGAGTGGCTGGGCCAGCCAGATGGTAACGAAGTCGAGCAGACCGAACACGGAGCCCCACGCCACGCCGAACACCAGGCCCGACACGATCGACAGAAAGTAGTAGACAGCCTCCTACATGCCGCAACAGCCACCCTTAAGGCGGGTTCATAGCGACAGTACTGAACTGAACGGAACTGAAATCCATTGATCAGTTCATTTCCGTCGCTTTGAACACGCCTATAGGCCATGCTGGTTACAATCGTGAGCAGCAAAACATTTTCACCAACGCTTTAAATTGTCTTAGAACGAATGTTTCACATTGCATTCTTCCTTCAAGACATGCGCAGGTGTATCAAATGTTTTTTAAACAGTCGTGCATGTCATTTAGCGTAAAACCATTTTTGCAAATAAGAAAGACGTGGTTACGTGCAAAAACATTTCATTATAGGCCTTCCCTCACTCCGTAGCCCCTATGCAACTACACTTTATTTCCCCTCCAGCTGATGGTAGGAGGCTGAGATGAACAGTGATGAACACAGTTTATGCGCCCTGATTCTTTCTGAGACTTTGGCGCTTTATAAATCATTTACTTACTTACAGCGGGCTAGTAGCAACTTGCCTGGGTATAGGTAAAAACGTAGCCGAAGACACGACGTACGGGAACCGTCAAGAATCGACCAATATCACCATTGCGCAGCACCTCAGGATGAACGAATATGTCATCAAAATCCACCTTCGCAGTTAAACATCAAACAGCATTATCTATTCTACTATATAAAACGTAACGATTTAACTGTAATCTGTTGTACGTTATGCAAATAAAACAATGTCGGCCCAGTGCCGACATTATGTTTTGCGGCCGTCCGCCTAGCTATACACTGCACTGTGCAACCTTAACCCTCCTGGCCCTAACTGGCCATTTGAACTAAAATACATCGGTTAGCCGAATCCTGCCATCAAGAACGTTCGCACCAATTTTGATTTTACTCCTTTTTGTTTCGGAGTTGGAGCCCGTACGGGACAGACGTACAAGACCGGTAATGCGGCCTAGTAAGACGGTCGCATAATTATCACGAATTTACGCTAACGTCGCAATAGCATCTCACCGCGACATGCTCGGTGATTCTGAACACGTCGTCCAGACTGACTGACGTTGCTGCTGCTGCAGCTGCTGTACCCAGCTGCTGCTGCTGCTGATCTTGCTGATGATGATGCTTCGTGGCGATGACCACGCCGTTATGCGAGGTCTGCGGCGGTTCGCTGATGTTGTCCGGCTCTGAATTACCCGACACCGGCTCGTTGCACGTGGCATCGAGACCACCCACGCTGCCATGGTGCTGCGCTGACGTCAACGTGACGCCGCCCGTGCTGGTGGTGCTGGCGTGACGCTGCTGTAAGTCCACCACACGACGCAGGTCTGGTGCTGAGCCACGGCTAGCAGTCACACCCGCTGTCCTCGACCTAGCCGTCATCTAAGTTAGCGTTGAAACACACCATCATCAGCATATTTGTTTGCTGAAATAAATGCAACAGAATTCAATTTTACAATCAGTAATCGGAAGACTGCCAGTAAAGCAAGTATAAGCCTATTTTAACATAACGCTCACTGAATGCCTCCTATTTAAATAATTAAGCTGTACGGCCTGTGTTTAAAATAAGAACAGGATATTTATCCCGCAGCCATTTAAATAGCCTAGTGATTATTTATCTGGTTTTTAGGCTATTTATCCGGTTGTCCGATAAATACAGGCCATTTGTACGGCTGCCGTAACAATAGTCAGTGCGTAAAGTTAAATTAAACACGAAAGGAAAAAGAGTGATTACTGGTCACCAAAGAAATTAACAACGAAAGTAGCAACATGTGGACTTAAATGTTTTAAAGATATTTTTGTGCAAATGTTTTGAAATATAATATTTTGCACATGTTTTGTGCTTTTACATGTAAAATACAACATTTAGGCTGCAAAATATTTTAATGGTTTTTAAGGGTTTTTTTATATTTCGCATGTCACTACCTAACGGTTTTTGCAGAAAACTAGTTTCATTTTTCAACTTTTTACGGATGACGCCTACGAAAAATATCACCGTCCTAAGATCATTAACTCAGTCGGTCCTACAGGATGGGTTAAACAAGAAAGTGAGTTAATGCTCACGAGACGCGCGAAAGCCTATAGCAGTTCCGGTTAACGCTAAATTAATATACAAATACCAAATTCTCTATCTGGATCGCATAACGATTGTAGCGTGGCGCCACCTTGTGAATGATATAGACTTGTGTCGCAGCCCGAAATCGCCAAAAAATACATAAAACCTCCTATTTTGGCGTTCAAGGTCATTCAAGGTCATTGGATTCGGCGCCAATCGAGAGCCAGTGTATGACTTCCTATTAGTGATTAATATAGTAACCTAGGCCGTATCTCGCACCGTCACTGAGATACAGCGACTTATTGGCCAAAAATCGCAAATTTTGCTCACCCCCATCTCATTCAGCGCCCTCGTTCGGGATGACCCCCTTCGAATTTACAAAAAAAGCTTTACGGTTCCTGATACTAGAGTCTTCCCGGCACCCGACGGTGAAGATTTGGTGACCCTAGCTTGCACTGTTTTTGACTGATCCACCCGTGTGACAGACGGACAGACAGACAGACAGACATACAGACAAAATTGCGATGGCTAAGACGCGCTGAAAGCAGTAGCTGCTTTCGCGCGTAAAAAGTAGGCCTAAGCCTCGAACTTTTCTTCACATCTTCGACAAATATTGACCGATTTTCAAAACTCAATCATTCAATCGTTGGCAGTCTGGCAAAGACTGGCATATTATTCTTTCAAAAATGCCTCAAGATTTAAAATATATTTCACACAGTGTGGTGACGCAATTGAGGTGTCCCCGACGTTATCGATTGTGGGGGCCTACTTGAAGAAAGATTAGGCCTATCCAATTTTAACAATATTTGGTAAGAATATTCCCTTCTTCAAGTTACGATCGAAAATGTTAGGGATGTTTTTTTGAAACAGTTTAACATGCAACTTACAAGGGGGATCAAACGCGTAGCAATTTACTAACCTGATTTTACCGACCGAAACGACTGAAATTAACTAGCTGGGAGACCCAATTTTGATCGGTCTGTCGCTGCAACACGAACATCGGGCACAATCCGGTGGTCTGGTCGATGATAAACTATAGCCTACCGCAGCGGCGACTGGTCGGTCACCCGGCTGAGTGTATGGGCTGAGTGTAAAGTGAGTGCTGTCGACGTCCTCGGGCGACGTCTGTACATCTGCTGCCAGTCAGTTACAACAGATGCTTGATACGGGTGCATCGTCACTATTAGTTAAACTCAGTCGTCGTCAGTACAGCTGTAAAGCGAAGACATACACATAAATGATGCAGGCGCCCAGTCTTGACGGGCGTTAGCAGCATGCCGCACGTAATGTTATTTTTTTTCAAGTGTTCTGACTAAAGTTTGTTGGGAAATAAACGTATTTATTTTAATGTTTAGTTTTGTCTTGCTCCAGTAGAGTTGAGATCAGTAGCAGGCGTCGCCAGCTGTGCGGCGCAAAGTGGTTGTCCGTACACTTTTACGGATAACTTTGCTTCACTAGGGAACCGACTCTGTGGTACTGTGGTACTAAAAACTGCCATCCCCAGAGAAATGTTGGGCTCTGAGCGTAGTCCTCAGTGGACGTAGCTAGCCCCATATAGACGCCCCTGACTGCAATTCTTCTTCTTCAGTAAGAGATGTTCAAACTTCAACTTGTTGAAGACTCCAGACCATGACTAAAACTAAGCGTCCAGTACTAAGCGTCAAGTACCAGAAATTAATTCCGTTATCCGCAGGTTACACTCAGCCTGCAAATGATTGAGAAAAAAGGAGATATAAATCCAACAATAACGAGAACTGTGTTTGATAATAAATGTGAAAACATCATTGGCAAAAACAACGGCATGCAAACAACGAGCTGGATGGTCCAACAAACGACAAGACATACACATACATAGTTGGTTGCGTAGCATAGTGGTTAGAACGTCTGTCCGAGTCGGCGAACTTTCCCTATCCTGCACTAGACTGATGGGTGGCCGTTTGACCACTTTGTGGGTAAAGCGTTCGCTATCAGACAACCAACAAGGCCAACTCAGCCTGCCATCCCTCCGGGGTCGGTTAAATGAGTAGTAACCCGTTATATGGGTTATGGAAGGTGGGGACCTTGGTACAGCTGATTGGAGCTGCCTGGCCTGACCGCTGCGCTAGCCAGTGTCTGCAGGCTGCACGCGGTGGCTAGGCGGCCGATGGCTCTGGTCAGTGACGAAAGCGCATTAGAGGCGTGTATACGCGACAATGCGCTATACAAATTGACGATCTTTACCTTTTTTATGCATGCACACATCAGCCTACAGGTTATAAATTAATTCATCGACGCTAACATCAGCACAGATGCCAGCAGTAAGTATATGATAAATACCTCCGCCAAAGAGGTTATGTTTATTGCCAGAGTTTGTCTGTCTGTGTGTTAGCAAGATAACTCAAAAAGTTATGGAAAGATCTTTCTGAAATTTTCAGGGAATGTCGGGAATGGCAAAAAAACTACAAGTGATTCAATTTTGGAGGTGATCCGGAAATTTGAGCTAGTGCTCACGAGACGTGCAGTTAACATGCTTGTGTGTTAGCAGATAAGGGAACCCGCTGCCAATATGCCAAATATGGTAATGCCACCTGGCGAACAACATGGCGTTGGCGGAGGTTTGCAGTCTCTGTCTGCTTTTCTAGTTATTACTATTATGCATTGAATGGCCAGACATCGAATCTGTGTGCCAGCAATTGGTAAATATCAAGTCCTTGTGCAAAATCTCATATTTTTTACAACAAAGACTGCAATCTCAACATCCGAATCTCATTTTCTAAACAGTACCTTGAACATACATTTTGCTCAAAATCTCGAACCAAATCTCAAATCCCAATCACGCGTACATTTTCACAGTTTTATAACCGAGATTACCTAGTGATAAAAAAAAATGGGCAAACATGTCCACCTAAAAACAAGATGTCATGCAAAAGATTTTCTCAATATTGTCAACTGCTAGCACCGGACAACAACAGCACAACGGTACACAAATTGAACTGATGGGCCTGACTTGTGACCATTTTACGCCAAATCCTGCAAAAGGAATTGCAAAACTTTGAATCCGAAATCAAAGCACTCCAAAATCGGATCACCAAATTGTCAGATCGAATTGCCAACACACTAAAATCGTGATTCAAACCAAATCGCAATTTGATTTTGCCCTCCACTAATATCGACTGATCTGTACTGCGATTACAACAAATGAAACAGTCATACAGTCACTCTCACACCATGCTATGCACGTAACGTCTCCAGGTAATAAAATGGCACTGACTCAAGCTGTTCAGCCGATAAAAAACAACCACAGAAAAAACGGCAGTTAATGCAATATAGTCCGATGATTAACAATCAGTAAAAACAAAAATAAATAGAAAGTCGCAGTGCTGTTGTAAGAAACTTCTGCTCTGGTGTCATAACTGCATGTCTTTGTCTATGAATAATGCTATTTTCCATCTCCGTTGATGGAAAATATAGTAGATATTATGCAATTTTCCACCTCTGACAATAAATGCAACCCCAAACCTACTCCTATCATCAACTGTATCCAGCCCTACCATCGGAATGAAAACAGAAAACTGTATGGATGGAAAATAACATTAACGCCTTCCTAACTCAACATGAACTGATTTTGACCCAACCTGACCCAACCAAAGATTGGATTGGACCGACCCAAATAAGTTCTTGGCTGAATGAGATCTCAACTAACTGGCTAGTGAATGAGTCCAGCCAGTATAGTAAATAGAAGCACAACAACACAGCTGCCATCAGGAATACACGGTGGGCCAAAAAGCAACATCATTCTGGTATTTGCATTTCCTCTCTTGTTAGATGCAATATAATTGCAATTTCCGTTTACTTGCATATCACTTTCAATCCAGTAAAAGACACCGTTCTTCGTCTGCCAATGTAAACAAGTTCTGTTTTAATGCAAATAGACTGTAATTTTGTCAGAATGACTAGATTTAATAACTAAATGATATGACTTGCCTGAGTTTCAAAAGAATTGGAAAACTGTTTCCAAATACATGAGCACATTAAAACTGTGAATGATTGATAGCAAACGTTACAGTTGTCGAAACAGTATAAATATCTTGTGTTCTGCAGTTTATCGGGCATCATAGGCATACAGACATAGGATGTATGTGTGGGATACTTTTTTGGCCCACCCAATAGAAGAACATATTACATCTATCACACAAAATTGTCAGCAGCAGTCAATGCAATCAGAACTTTACTTTACATTAACTTTTAACTTAACTTTTTTCAGAACGAAAAATTCCAAGAAGCTTTGAAAGTACTGAATCCCAATGTGAAATTAATAAAAAAAATTTCAGTATAAACACTGTAAAAAACATTTACAAAAACAAAAATTGTATCCGAACACCAATGCATATGTAGTTATGCCTGCATTTCTGCAATTACCATTATATGTGCATCATAGCATGCAATTTTTTTGCCTCAAAATGGAACAAGCTTCTGCGCTTGGCAGTTAAGCAAGGTAAACGTTTGTATAAATGCCCCACTCAATGTAAAATACTGTCTATGTCGTTGCATTTCTGTCCATCTCTCCGCCAGTGTGTCTGTCTGCCCATTCCACAGGGTGGCCACAGTTTTGGAGCCAAAAAATTCAGGGACATTTTAAGGACTATTCAGAGACAATCAAGTAGCTTTTCCAGACCTATTTCTGCATATTTTACCACGTTATATTATACAGTTTTGGCACTGTATAAAATAATTTTCACATCATAGTCACGATAATTAGGAATAAAATAAAATTCAAAGACCTCTCAAGACCCTCTTCCATTAAATTCCAAAATTTTCAAACACCTATTGGGTTTCCAAAGACTTCAAAAGCCCTAAAAAATGAAAATTTTTTTCAAGGACTTTCAAGGACCTGTGGCCACCCTGGTCTCTCTCCGTCTCTCTGTCTGTCTGTCACAGAGACAAGCAGTGATTGCAATTTGGTCGTTGTGGAATAAGCTGTAAGTCCGTCAGTTGCGGATCAGCGATACTCAGTCATTGTGAGAAGCTGCTGTTTGCCTGCTGGGCCGAGTGCGCTGTCGCTGTGATCAACTCGGCAAAGGACGAGTCAAGACAACGCTTCAGTTCCGCATAACTCACAATCAACACAATGTCATCGTCACGAGATGACAGACAGATCTTCTCCAATACACCGGCGTTCAACTGTCCCAAATACAACATACCAGATCACCAGCAGTTATGTGACAAGTAATTTGAGCAAAGCTCATTAGACGCGCGACAGCCTTAGCAGTTCCTATTCGCAGGTTGTCTTGATTTAGCTCTATCCATTTTGACGCAATTCACTCTTGAAATCTACGCCGAAGCCACAAATTGGAAAAAAACACTAAAACCCATATTTTAAAAATTCAAGGTCATTCAAAGTCATCGATGTTTACACCAATAAAAAGCTTGTCACTATATTGCTTGTTATGATAAGCAGCATGTCTCTGCCGATCTGCAACCATTTTCAAGCTACACGAGCCAATAGCGGTAAAACAACTACTTGTAGATTCTTAAAAATGTACGTTCTATGCTAAAAAATGTCATGCGCAAAATGTCCAGGTCTATCTCCAGCCATTTCGGTGCAATTCACTCTTGAAATGTGTGTCGCAGCCAAAAATCGCAGAAAAATTCATCAAAAACCCCTATTTTGAGGGGTTCAAGGTCATTGAAGGTCATCGACGTTGACAGCAATAAAAAGCTTGTCACCAGTGCTTGTTATGATAAGCAGCATGTCTGTGCCTATCTGCAACCGTGTTCACACTACACGAGATA
>Ga0209367_1003645_pt1 | contig 21009 bp, 8 predicted proteins | sample WorMetLIZISLAND2_FD_187412 | JGI IMG/M metagenome (GOLD analysis project Ga0209367, IMG submission 187412) | Marine gutless worms symbiont microbial communities from Max Planck institute for Marine Microbiology, Germany - Olavius geniculatus... ...
AGCTTGTATTCACGATGCATTATGACGTCAGCATTACATCACAACTAGCAAAGAATATTTAACTAACAGCCATATTTTGTCCATACATTTTGAATTAGCATTTCTTCAGCTACATCTGGTAAAAATTTCGTATAAATTGATCATCATTTGAGTGAATTATGAAAGAAATAAAAAGGGTGCCCGTTTTTTTTTGAAACACAGTGTAGATCATTCATTTATTCATTCATTCATTCATTCATTTCTTTATTACAGCAAATGTCAAAACGCATTAGTTGTTACAAATAATATAGACATATTGCGATTATGTTAATAAGTAGGTAAGTATCATATCTTACGTCGAGCGTACATAAAACGATTTTCACAAAAAAGGTAATGTAAGTAGTATGTTACTTCGTATTTTCATGTTGTACCAGTATTTATAAAGAGGCTGCGCTTGTCAGCTTTTATTAAACAAACATGTGACGCTGACGATGACGATGATAGGCTAAGTATACATTTTTTTCGGTTTGCGTTATTTACAAATAATGCATATTGATACGAAAGAACATACGAAAATCAGGAATAGCGGTGTCGGAAAAAAACGTAAATAGAAATAAAGTGTTGCCAATGGAACAGAAGAGAAATGGGAATGAGAATGATTTTACGGGAATAGGTGAGAATGGGAACGTACAGTAAAAGTTATTGGCGCACACCTCTAGTGCACGGAGACTGCGTCGGCTGCGTGCGACCAGGTGCTATGAAAGGCCAGTGACCACAACGCATCAGCGTCAGTTTGAGTCGCTCACTCACAGCGCGCGGACCACAACGTCGCCGCACATTATCACACTAGCACGTGCAGCATTCGTGTCGGCTTATAGGATGTCATCGTTGTAGTGACATTGAAATTATCTATCAGTGGCCGTAGACAACAAACTGAATACTACGTTCACGGGTCTATTCGGAACTGCATCGAGACCACGCGGTTAGTGTTGATGATAATCCTTATTAAAGTTTTAAGCTATTATACTTATACTTGATTATGTCATAATTGGTCAACCAATCAATCAAAACACATTTGTGCATTGTCCTTTGTTAATCGTGACAATAGAGGCAAGCAATAATATGACAAAATATTTTTTTTAATTTAAGAAAAATACGGAGGTGGCACTGAACAAAAGTGCATGCAAGCTGGCGGACTGACATGTGCAAAATTATATCGTTGACTTAGGACTTACGTACGTCGTCTTGATTGAGCTGAACTTTCGAGCAAAGTTAAAGGCAAAATGAACATAAAAATCATACATATTTAGAATTATTACTAAGATTAATTAAAAACGCTTAAAGTTGTCTATGCTCTTTACACGAACCTGGCTGAGGGCTACAAAGCGTCACCTGCCATGTGCCATCAAAGACAAGCAAGCCGCTGGTCTCGATTTACCTGCTCCGAAGGGATGGAAAGATGAGATGACCCAGATGGTTGGTTGTTCACATGTTTACCTGTCCGCAAACAGTCACCCATCCAACTAGGCTTACTAAACACTCGTTAGCGACCCAACAGGGAATAGAACTCGCGACCGCTTGATCGAAAATTCGGGGCCTCATACCGATTCGCCATCGAAGCAAAATTCGTTTTTATTTCGGTTTAATTTAAGACTCAAACAAAAAGCCACTTCGAATTCGTTTCGTTGCATTTTGTCTATTTTTCGAACGATTTGATTCGTGCAAAACGTACAGACAAAAGACATCTGACTGGAATCATAGTTGGCGAGTGTAATAAATCAGGTTTGTAAAAAGATGCCTGTCTACCGATATTGATTGTGACGCCAACATATCGGCAGTGCTGAATGTTGCGCGTTTGTTTGCATGGCGCAGACGCTCCGATGACGGATTTTCAGTTTTTCTGTCACACCAAGCAGCACTATTCAACCGCAACAACAAAGGTTGGCAACGATCGACGGCTAACAACAACAACAACAGCTGTCTGAACTCGGATTGCTACTGTGTAATAGAACTAGGCGCCAATGAATAGAATCAGTGCATTGAGGAGAAACGCTGACATCTGATGTTGCAGCAGCTGTGCTTCGGATGACGCTAACGTCACGATGGGCGCGTCCAACAGCAGCGAGTTGAAGCGACAAAAAAGCGTCGTTGACAAATCACTGAATGGAGTCCAGCAGGACACTGACATGGCGCCGGCGCCAGAGACTAGAGCGCAGACGGACGTCGCTGAGACGGACCAGTATTCACAGCCGCACGTCCCCGCTGCTGCTGCTGGCGCTGCGTCGACCGAAGAAGACTCGAGTAAACGCCGCCATTCGACGCCGACCTGTGGGACGGCGCACCTATCTCGGCTGGGCGCCGACTCGCCGGCAGAGTACGATGTACAACGTTGTCGTCGGTCAGGCAGCGCGGCACCGCGACGTGCAAACAGACAGACGAAGGACGAGGCGTACCGGCGCACGGCCGCGCTGCCGGCCTGGGCCAAAGCCGTCAGATCATCACGCGGGGAATCCTCCACATCCTCGCAGCGACGCAGCAGCGGCAACGGAGCCAGCGAGCTCGGACACAATGGCGGCGGCGGCCGCTTAGAACCAACGACGACGGCAACCGACGCCGCTGCACGCCAAGAACCACTGCAGCAAGCGAATTTCCCGCCGCTCGACGAACGATTGAGTCGCGTGGACTCAATGGGCAGCAGCGCTGCAGGACGTTCATCCGGCGGCGGCGGTGGTGGCATCCGGGGCGAGGCTCAGTTCACTAGCGACACAGCCTCCTCGCCACCTCGCGTTATGGCTGCCGATCAACTTTCATCTGCTCCTCTTCATCAGACAGCGGCACGCCAGCCGCCGCCGCAGCAGCGTCGAAGTTCTATCGCGTTCCTGCCGATCTCACCCGGTACAACCGGCAGCAGTCTGTTTTCACCGAGGTCCGTGGGACCGGCCACTTCAGCCACCAAGGACCGCATCAACCTCGGGCTCGGAAACGCGTCCGACTTCGTCGCGTCACTCATTGGAACGCGGGGACATGATCCGGCCGCGGAAGCGACCGAGGACAATTTCTGGGTGCCTCCGACCATCTGGAAAAAGAAAAGAGCGCAGAGTCTCATACCTCAGAAAATGTCGTCGGAAACCCGGATTCTTCCAGGTATAAACACAGTTTTTGTTTACTGTGGTGATACGGACCATAGCCAACATCATCAATTACCAAAATACTTTCACTGTTGTGATTACCAGAAAATTTGCAATACGACGATTGTTAAATACCGGGTGGCGCAAAAAAACGTCCTGAACATTTGCATGCATTATTCACTCGAGCAGTCGAAATAAATCAGTGCAAAAGCATATATGTAATGAACAAACATCTTCGAATATGTGCAGGAATTTTCGCCTAAAACACTTCTGTATTAACCGTGATACAAACAAAATAGCATCACACGCCGCAAAGCAATTTTTGCAAGCTGTTCGTCATTTGCGTTGCCGCTTGTACGCAGGCTACGCTAAAACGTCACAGTAGGCCGAATCATCAGTCAACTAATTAGCAGAAAATGTGCTGAATAGGTCCTCCATTCTTTTCTGCTACTGCTGCTAGACGCTTTTTCCACTGCTTTATGACTTTTCTGATTCTGGTTGTCTGACGTCGACATCGTGCCATTTGTCTCTGGTAACATTCTGAAGATCTTTGATGTTTGAAAATCCGTTTACGCCTTTTTTCATACACAAGTTCTTGCAAGGTATCCCAAAATAAATAATGAGTAAGGATTCAAATCTGTTGAATGCGGTGTACATTTTCGTGAGCTGATAAAATCGGGCGTTTTGTGTCGAAGGAAATTTCAGTTCCTTTGATGCGGTGTGATGGAACGCTGTCTTTACCTGATTGGATTTTTAGCTCGTCTTACATCATTAAGCGGCATTCAGTGGTGTCATTAGTGAGGTCATTGAAATTTATAATTAAGTAAGACCACATATTGGTCTACAAATGTGCGAAAGGAAATTTATCTCTATAAAGTATACGCGCCCTTGTAGTTACGCGAAGTTCGGGACGTTTTTTTTGCGCCACCCGGTATTTTACCACCTTTTTATTGCGTTGCTAGTACGCAGAGGATTATGCAATTGAAGTTAGTAACAGATTTTAAATACTTGACGCAGTTGTTAAAGAAAAAACTCCAGAAGCATCACGGGAGGAAACCAAAGAAGTTCTACTGGAATCAGCTAAAAACACAGTTGGGTACGTGAAGAAGCAAAAAGGAAAAACTTGGATATTTGATGAGACATTTTACAAGATCCAAGAAAAGAATAATGCAAAGGTTAAAAGCTTACAGAGCTATAAAGAACTAAAGCACACTGCACAGAGAATGTTACGAGAATACAAACAGAAGCAAATAAATGACATGTGTGAAAAACTACAAGAAGCGAATGCAAAAGGGAATAAGCGCAAGCTCTTTCAGCAGGTGCGTTCTCTCACAAGTACTTTCAAACCCAAGCTGCACTGCGTCAAATTTGCAGAAGAAGAAATAATATCGGAAACCGATAAAATTGCAGAACGATGGCTCGAATACTGCGAGGACTTATACAAAGACAAAGATTCAGATAGCCAGCTGAAGGTATCAGACAGACAACCTCAGAGAACCTCCACCATTGAAAGCAGAAATAGCAAGAGCCATTCATCAGATGGCAAGCCGTAAAAGTCCAGGACCAGACGGAGTCCCAGTGGAGCTATTAAAAAGGGAGGGAAATCAGCATTAGACAGAATGCATAAGATATGTGTTGACATTTGGAAAAATGGTCAGTGGCCTGAAGACTGGACTAACTCGATTTTTATTGATTGATTGATTGATTGATTGATTGATTATTCATCTGCCAAAGAAAGGGGACTTGAAGAAATGTTCCAACTACAGAACAGTGGCTCTGGTCTCTCATGCAAGTGAAATCCTACTCAAAAGTTATTGTAAAAAGAATAAGAGAAAAGACAAAGTGAAATATCTGATGAGCAGGCTGGATTTAGAAAGGGCAGAGGTATCAGAGATCAGGTCACAAACTTGCGAACCATAATGCAGAAAGCAGCAGAACATCAGCAGCCAGTCTACATGTGCTTCATGGACTTCAAAAAAGCATTTGCTTTCGTTTCACATGAAAAATTATAGATAAGCATGCTTGAAATGGGATACCCGCCTTATATAGCCTAGTGAACTTACTGGTAAAATTATACAGAAAGCAGAGAGCCAAGGTTACAAATTGTAGGAAGAAAAATATCCAATCTAAGATATGCAGATAATTTAGTGTTAATTGCTACGTGTGCCCCAGGAGCTACAAACATTAGTGAATAGTCTGAATAGCGTCAGCAAAAAGATGTGACCTTCTAATCAATGCAGAAAAAAACAAAAGTAATGACCACCAATAATGGAAGTTGTGACATCACAATCGACAATCAGACAGTCGAAGTTATGGACACATTTCCATACCTTGGATCAGTAATCACCAGTGATGCAGAATGTACAGCAGACATTCGTGCTAGACTGAATAAAGGACAGGGCATTGTGTCATCTTTGAGGAAAATTTGGAAAAGTCATGACATCACTACAGACACCAGAGTACGGCAGTTTCAGACACTAGTATGGCATGTAGCTATTTACGGATGTGAGAGTTGGACTTCGAAAATATCGCATAAAGATAGGTTGGAGGCGTTTCAGATGAAAGCACTCAAACAGATTTTGCGAGTATAGTGGACGGCAAAAAGAACAAATTCGTGGGTCTTGGAGCAGGCAGGTGTCAACAGAAGTTTACTGGCAAATGTTAAAAGCAGAAAGTTGAGTAACTTCGGTCATATCATGAGAGGCGAAGAAGACAAATCTCTTGAAAAAGGTATCATTGAAGGGGCCCTGCCCAGCAGTAGGAAGAGAGAAAAACCAAGCACAGCGTTGATAGACAATGTCACTTCATGAACAGGACTGAAGCTTAAAGAGGCAATTCGAAAAGTAGACAACAGATCTGCATGGAGGACGGCGATTCATAGTGCGGCCTACTCTCGAATCGAGGACGGCTAAAGAAGAATAAGAAGAAGCTAGTACGCTACATTATGAGATACTATTGTATTGAAAACTGGTCTTTCCTGTAAGCTGAGCCACGGTTTTGCTGCAATACGAACTACAGTGTATATACAACGCCAAAGACCTGACAGACAACTATGGTGAGTGAAACGAGTTCGGTTCCACGACCAGCCGTTCGTTGCAATCATTGTGCCGTCATTTTAGTACGAAAAAACGTTTAATGAAGCAGAGCCGACTGTTTTCTATTTTTAAAATTTCACGAAAGAAGCAGAAGCTAACGGATTCATTGGCGTTTTGTTGTATTAATAATAATTTATAATAGGCCACATTTGTCAGAGTTATTTAAAAACGTAAGAGTATTTTATTTAAAATATATTAACACTATACACTAAACATCAGTGTACGTGTTCTGCTAGTGTCTTAAATTTTTGATCGACTCCGAATCACACTCTACACTGTGTCTCAATAAAAACATCCCCGACATTTTCGACTGTAACGTGAAAACTAATTATCAGATTTTAATAATTTTTGATACAAATATTCCTGACACAACTTGCCATCAAATGACCGTTCAGTTTCCCCTCTCACCCAACGTATGCGTCTGCACTAGTTAGAGAAAGCAGATCAAGCGAAATATGCGTTAAAGAAACAGAAAACCTGACAAAACATCCCCAACATTATCGATCGTACCTGGCTTAAGTATTTTTGACACAACTAGCTATGAAATAAGTATTTTAGTTTTTACTTCACCCAACGTCTGCTTTTGCACTACCTAGGGAAAGCAGACCAGGCATAATACGTGTTAAAATGAATGGAAAAACGTCATTAAATTCCATCTGTCCTAATTTGTAGACCCCAACAGCAGGTCTATTACAAGGTTTGACTGTCTTGCAGCAGTGTGTCTATTAGATGAAGTTTGGGAAAGTTTGTAAAGTCAAAAGTGACTGGTAGAACCTGTATTGGTCTGGAGCAGAACATTATCGATACTGCTGTCAAGTGAATGGAGAAAGCGTCTTCTTGCCTGAGTTCGCATAGTGGGCCAACACGTCAAGCAATTTTATTGCAGGCAGTTAAAATGGACGACTAGATGAAATGTCAGCCAAAATGTCAGAAATGTAAACAAAATGTGTTTTACGCGTTATGTTAATTAAGCAATCATATCACATTGGATAAAAAAGTGATATTTCGCTTGATCTGCTTTTCCCAGGTAGTGCAGAAACAAACGTTGGGTGAGGTGGGAAACTGAACGGAAATGGCAATGAACTGAATTCGGTTTACTGAATGGCAAGTTGTATCAGAAATATTTGTACCAAAATTATCAAAAACTGTTAATTGGTTTTCAAGTTACAGTCAAAAATGTCAGGGATGTTTTTGAGACACAGTGTAATTACGAATCACCTAAAAATTTGTATCCCACAACTAATCGCATAAACTTAATTATTGTAACATGTGCGTCGTCCAGAAATCGCTACGTACAACATTTTTCATTTGTTCGTTGTGCAAAATACGCCTAGCGTATTGCTATTTCCTTGGTTACTTTAGCGTCGTTGCGATGCTTTGTTGCTTATGATCGTGATTCATGTTTGCGGTCCAGTTCGCGTTGCCGATCGGTGATTTTTCACGTCGGAGATTTAGGCGCCTGCCGCCCACCGTCGACAATTCCGTAATTTTCTTTTCATGTCGCTCTGGCGACGTACGAAGTTCTTTGAGGTCGCGCACGCTGGAATGACGCCGGAAATGAACGAGACCCGGATGAAAATATCCTGTTGCATTCAGCGCTAACCAAGCCCATAATGCCACGCGCGTGTCTACCGTGCGCGCTGGGCGGTCATCTATAAAACGAACGTGTCCATTGTTGTTCGATAATACCCGGCAACGGCGCAAAACGATCGATAGTAGAAGTGGAACAATAGGCTGAAAAAAGTTTCTATCAGTCTTCGACATTGAGCAGTGGAGCTGCGGTCAGTCATGAATAGTAGCCTATGAATTAGGACTTTTGTCGGTTGCCTGCGTTTAGCACGTTTATCAATGTCGACCATTTTCTAAAACGAATGCATATTACAAAATAACAATACAACGGCCTGCTATACAACTAAATACTCTGTAGAAATTATGCGTAGCTAGATGGCACATGACTTATAAACAACGGTCTTTGCAAACGACAAGATAAATAAGCGCAGTAATTTTACACTAATAATTTATAGCAAATGGTGATAAATCGTCATTGTCTTCGTCGTTTCATTTCGTTAAAACTGTATGAAAAAGACAAGGCAAATGATAAATCATTACAATGAGACGAAATAGAAGGGCATGCCACGGTATTTTACGCTCACGGCTGCATTACATAGCCTAGTACCGGTACATAATAAATGAAACCTTAATTGCAAAAAATAGAAAAATTTTAAAAATTTACTGTGGATAAGTTTAATAAACAATAAGCTTTCTGTTTAAACGTTTACAAAAAATTTAGAGAGCTGTTAATAAAATTCCTCGAGGCCAAATCTTTGCGTTAGATGTAGACACTATTTGATAGTTGGTATAGTATAGTTTCTGTGTAATCGTTGCCCGGGGATACGGCGAGAATCAGTCGTAGACTTTGTTGCATATCTAGAAGATGCACTCTGGCGATTAGTTATGACGATTCCTACATGACTGTGTACCGTAGTGTTACGTTTTATGCACACCCGCTGCATTTAACCGGGTGTGGCATAGTAAGTTGAACAGTTTATAAACTCAGCTGATTGCTGAACATAAGCAAAGAATTTCTGAATACATTATTAGTCGGGGAGCTGACAGGGGTTTCCGTGCACCCCCTCTGGGATTAAACTCTATGCATATTTAATTGTACTCCAAAGACTGAACTTTACAAAAAATCATGTTAACTAAAAAAAATTTGGGATACAGTGTGGTTACCAGCCGTCTGTTGCTATGACAACCAAAAAGCCTTAGCAACAAGCTTAGTGTGCCTATAACGGAGATGATAAATGTCTAAATGTGTCAAATATCACGGCTATAACAAACTGTGCATACGTTATTAAGTATAAGGAATTCAAAAGTGTATTTATCGCACAGCAACGGTTGCTACGGAGTGAGATTTTGCATAGCAACGCTTTATTTAGCAGAAATATAAACATGAGACCTCAACCAAACCTTAGATACCATATGAAGTAAGAGCAGTGGTTATAGTTCTGCCTAGCAACCGTTACTATAGACACCGTAGTAACCTAGTAACAAATTTTTCATAACATAGTGTCACTCGTATCGTTACTAACTTAAATGGACTAAAGCGTTACAAAATGTTTAGCACAGTGCAAAATGTCTAAACTGATGTCCCACAGCTCTTACTTCATATGGTTGAGGTCTCATGCTTATATCTCTGCTGAATAGACTTTTGCTATACAAAATCTCACTCCATAGCAACCGTTGCTATGCTGGATTTCTTATACTTAATAACGTATGAACAGTTTGTTATAGCGGTGATATCTGACACATTTAGACATACATTACCTCTGTTATAGGCACACTAAGCTTGTTGCTAAGGCCTTTTGGTTGTCATAGCAACAAACGGCTGATAAGCACACTGTATTCCAATTTTTTTCTGTTAACATGATTTTTTCTGAAGTTTAGCCCCTGGAGTAGAATAAAATATGCATGCGGTTTAATCCCAGAGGGGTGCACAGAAACCCCTGTCAGCACCCCGACTACATGTGACGCTTCGATAAAGCCGGTGAAATGGCCTGTACAAAAACTGTCATATTATTGTTACTGCATTTCTTTTCGTTATATGCATTTAATTTAACTTTAATTGATTTTCATGAACTTAAAATAAGGTAAGTGCTGTACGCTGCTTCTTAAAATAATAGGCTGAGGCGTTGATGGGCTGGAAGAGATTGCTGGCGACGGCGGCGGCGGCGTGTGAGAGCTATGACGTGCGGATCGTGGTAAGCGAAGTGACAAATCCTTGTCGTCGTTTGTAGTAAACCAGCATCAACGTCAGCGCTCCGCGAGGTCGTCACTCAGCGCGCCAAACTGCGTCGTCTACCGCTGCTAAATTATTCACTCCAACTTTCCCGCTTTTTCACACACTTCCGCTTTTTAGGCCTACTGCTCACATATATGCGTTCGTACAATGTCGCTTTTGAGATTATTCTGAGCCTCTGTAGTTCTAGCGATGATTTGTATCCTGTACTATGTCTATAATGCGTCGCCTTTGTGCTCGTGGTACGACCGTTGTGTGTGTAAGTAGTGGTCTAGCATTATTTTATTTAGTTTAATTGCGAACTCGTAACGGAAAATCAGCGAGAAGTCGAGTTCAGAGTTTATTACGCAATGCTGCAGTGATCACGAGGCGTATTATGAAAATCTTTTTGTCGATATTTGTAACAAAAGTTGAAACTATTAGTACTTTATTTGTTTTTATTTTTTGATTTGGTTGTTCGTTATCTCACAACTTTGTTTTATTTCGGTAAATGTTTTGGCCAGTTCTGGCAGTTATTCAAATTTAGCGATCGTGGTTGACGATTACCCGTATTAATTATAAGTAAGCTTCGTTCTGATAGAAGTCTGGGACCAGCGACTGAATGCGATGTGATAATAGCAGATGAGTTGCCTCACTGATTTCATAATAAACAACGCGTTCCGCCTTATTGAGTACGCGAGACGACTTGCAACAGGGTTGGACATGGGTCATGGACATGGGTCATGTCCATTCATGGGTTTCATTCACAGTCGGATCCGATCGATTGTGTCAGACTTAGTCAGCCTGTAGCTGTTATGATAAATGATTTTCAGTTTGCTGAGTAAAGGTCAGGTTTGGATAAAGCATTTTTGCGTTTTCCGTCCCGTGTCATTCTTTTGGCAAATCTACATAAAGATTTAACGTTTTGAATTGACGGGTCCTATTATATTTTTTGTTGGTCTTGTCGAGTTGGGTACATGAGTTGGCAGGTTAGGTCGGGTCCCGAGCAGTCTCGGTAAAAAGTGGGCGGAACAGAAAATTGCGGTTTTCTGGCAGACAACTGCTAATTTCCGACAGATGGAAAGATTACGGGTGCACAAAATTTTGATGCGCACTTTGACTTTGACTTTTCTAGCGTGTCAGGCTTTGAAGCAATTAAAACGCAGTTTGAACCTGAGCCCGAGTAGGAGTCCTATCATTTACTGTGTTGATTGACTTGTTCACTGGTCTAAGATGTCAAATTAAATACAATTTAATTCAAAACGACAACAGCTTTTTTACAAGCACGGCGTATAAATGTTGCTAGTTTTTTTCTATAAGTCAAAGTCAGAGTCAAATGATGTGTGGAAGTCAAATATCGCTGCCGCTTGACAACGGCAATGACTGATGACCGTGACAGTCGACCGATTACGAATGATCGACTGACTGCTATATAAAGGGAAGTTTTTTGAGTCCTGGGGTCGGTTAGTTTTGATTGGCGAGCATTTATTCAGTTTTACGTAACGAGTCTTTATATTTCAGTCTGTTAGCAGTGTTAAGCGCAGAAGTTTGTTTTAATAGTTAACAATAGATATTACAGTTGTACGTCTATTCTGCACAGTAAACTAGGCCCTACCATACAATAAAATTCCAGCAACAATGTGTACGATCGCATGATGTTCATACGACGGATACTGAAAGACAAAGCCCCACAATAGTTGTCGAAATGGTCACCCGCCCACACGACCCAGCCGACGCCCACAGCAAACGACGCCGTACCCGCAGAAAGTCGTTGGCGGACGCTTCCCACAATACTAATATTATTACGGACTACCAGTAAAAGGTTAACAGTGAGTTATTGAGTGAGTGAGTAGAGTTTTACGTCCCACTCTATACACAATCATTATAAATCATTTTCGGGACTCCAGACAATTATTTGCTCCGGTAATGAAACGCTAACAGCCGAGCAGTAAAACTTGCTACCTATTTTCAAATGCCGAGGGATGGAAAACATTTTCGGCCGATATCTCGATTGGGAAAATCATCGCAGAACAGAACCGTCAATAATTCTGCTGAAAAAAACATGCAGTAAACCGTTCGAATCAAGTGACAGCTGTTTGAAAGTTGAAACTGTTATCGACTCGCAAACAAAAGCACCATTTTGTAGTTTCTACGTCCGGCTTTAGCTGTAGAATGGATCTGAAGTTGTCATGCATGTGATTTTCTTTAAGCAAAAAATCTAATATCTTTACTTTTTCGGCGGATTTTCGGCGCACAAATATTCTAAGGCGTATTCGGCTCTCTCTTGGGGCTTTGAAAACAGCTAAAACTGGCTGACAACAGCGACCATGCAGCCAGAGCATTATCGTTCGCCCTGATGCCATTGTTTATAACTTCGCGGAACCGGGTGGGCAGCAGATCAAAACGCTGTGCTAGCTCATAGGCGTATGCGCACAGCTGTCGCACGGCTCAGTGAAGCCGTAGATAGGCTTACGTTAGAGCTCACGATTTATGAGCTCCCATGTTATAAGGTGGCGTCGACGTGCCGCGCATACATACAGTACGATAACCACGCACACGGCAGCCAACCACATCTGATCTCGTGCGCGTCTTTAACTAGCTCAACTCCCGCAAGTGAAGATAGACAGCGAATTACATCTATCGCGCGGCCTCGTCTGTAATTGCATCTCCGCGCAAGAGCAGCAGCAGCAGCACCGCATCTGCAGCTAACGACGCCTATTTTTCAGCATTGCGTGACGGACGTCGGCTTCTCTTGGATCGTGCTGCTGCTGCTGCTGGCGAGGTGGCCGGTCGGTCGGTTGGTCGGTCGGAAACACTCGGGCTGCCTGGCCGGTGTGTCGACGGACGCCCGACGGTCACGAAGTGCTTGATTGCGTACGTTTACAGCAGCGCCGGTGTCACATCAAAATGTCTCCCCATGAAAAATCCGCCCCGGGAGAGATAATCACGGACTTGATATGTCTCCCCTTTTCGCAGGCCCCATAAAAAGTGACCCTATTATAGGATCGCCCCCCCTCAGAAAAGTCTCCCTCCCGCCGCCGACAATTTACCGGTAAGCGGCAAAAATCTTCTCCGCTTACCGGTTAATTGTCGGCCGGGGGAAAAAATTTCTGGGAGGGGGCGATCCTATAATGGGACACTGGCCCTCGCTCAAGACGACGGCGACGTTGGTCGAACCCGGAAGGCTGCGTAAGGCCCCGGTGAGCGTTGGACGCTGCAGGCGGCCGGCCGAGCGACCGTCGAACCGACGTCTGTAATGAGGTGCCCGGCCAGCGCTTGTGCCGTCGCACCAGACACAGTCTGGGAGGGCAGACCTTGCACATCGGCAGCGACGAGAAAAAACGACTACAACGACGACGACGACTAGGACGATGATGTATGTTGTTTATTCGTCGAATTACGCGGCGGCACTACTAACCAGCACAGCCGCGCACTGACTTCATGACCGCAAGCACCACGCACCCAGCTTCCACATAGCCTGCATACTGCTACCACCGACATAGCGAAGAACAAGCCTTCCGCCAGGCTAAATCTGTCCGCGGTAGCTGCCGTGGCATGCTGCAATATTTGTGGCAATGACGTCAGCGTCCGCCAATAGCTATCTAGCAGCAGCTGTTATCAGAATAGTCTTATCTCGCAATGGTAAAGTATCGGGAAATTCGGTCTTGTGAGTTGACCTCTGACTTATGATCTTGAAGTTAATAAGGTTCTTGCGGTGTGATTGTTGCGGCCGATGCTATAATAGTAGGCATATACGGCCCACTGTGCTATTTTTCGACTCAGTTATTTTTGTAGAAAAGGTCGTATGTATTTATAGGATGCAATTACTGACACTTTGTAGCTGCTGTAGATAACTATAGCACCATGTATGGCTGTACCATTGACACGGCTCTGTACGACTGGCGACCGAGCGTTCCCCGTCGCCGCAGAAGTAACGTTATCAGAACAAAGTATCTTAAAATAAAACCTATTTGTTATCCGCTTCTAAAAATTTTCCATAGCTAACTGTACATTTGCTGATGCGCCAGACATTTTTTACTTTTAATTTTATTGTCACGTAATGCAACGTAAATTATATTTGATGGTCATTGATTGTCATGTTTAAGATTTGAAAAAAGTTAGCCTATTGCTTGTTGGCATGACACTGCAAAAGTCACCCAGTTCTAGGCCGAAACTAACGTTATGCAGATGTTCCATCAACATTCACCCATAGGATACCTTTACCTGGTCGCAGTCGTCGACATTACAAACCGGACAGCTAGAAAGTGGACAAAAAAACAGTATCCGTCGACAAATTGGCGGCTTAGCAGCGGAGCAGCACAGGCGTGACAGCTTCCCGGCTACTGGTCAATAGTGATGGACTGCTAGCTGCTTCCGGGGGCAGAGCGCTGTGCAACTGACTGCTTCGTCCAAGGGCTGAGGCTGCTGCTTTTTTAGACTAATTAAATTTGAACGACGACGACGCAGCCGGTGGGAACGAACGCGGCTGACGAGAATACTAATCGTTGGCCGGAACTGTCCGATGTAGCTGCAGAAGGTACACGATAACGATTGGTCGTCGGTGGCGCCAGAGACTGCCGTCGTCGCCGCGAGATATCCGTGGGACTGACTGAACTCGGTTGCAAGACGGACAGCCAGCCAACCAGCCAGGCAGCAGGTTGTTTGGTCGTTTGTTCTGCTGCCACGCGTCTAGCCGTCCCATGCACTGTCTCGCCTGCTGCTGCTGCGGTTCGCAGTCCATCATCTACGGTGACGTCCGCTTCCGTGCAGGACCCATACCACGCCAGCAAGCTTAGTCCTTGATAAATCTGCTGCAGCAGCCGCAGCCGGCGCAGACTTAGTGTACCGCGCGCTGAGTAATGGACGCTGCCAGCCACGCGATGTGATGTCCTAGCTCAAGCAAGCTATAGGCCTACGCGTCCTACGTGTCTAGATGAAATTCATCTTATATATGCGTCTATTCAACTTGTTCTCGTTGAACTCTATAGTCATCTAGTCCAATTTCCCGCAATCTACAACGAACAAACGTAACATTCTCATTTTCACTACTTAATAGTCGACAGTTTCTGCTCCATTTTTATATGTGAGCGGATGACCTTTCGTACGAAACGATGCGAGAAATTTAACGTGCGCCCAAACAGCGGCAGGTGTCCGGTCTTAATATAGCCAGCCAGCTGACCAAACAGAGAATTACTGAAAGAAAGAAAATTAACTTCGCGCCCTGTCGTATTGCGGCCTGGTAAAGGCGTTTACTTTGTGCTATAACAAGGCGACGAAGAAAAACGACCGACAATATATAGTAATATGTGGAACGACAGCTCGTGAAATAGAACGACTTGTGGCGTAAAGCCCTATAAAACACAGGCCCTAGCTGTTTTACGATGCGTCTCCGGGTTCAGATTTGCTTGAAGAGGTGGGAACTGCAGAGCCATAACGGATATTAAACTACTAGTCCGGTTTACGTAGTACGTATCTGCCAGGGGGTTGGGATTCGATTTTTTTCACGAAATAGTGACCCCGTATGAAATTTTCCTCTTGATGCAAAGCTGTCGGACATAAAATCTCTATACGTCAGCGTTACGTTACGACTAGCAAAGAATATTTAATCAACTGCCATATTTTATTGAAATATCTCGAATTAGTATTTCTTCAGCTACAAATGGTAAAAGTTTCATGTGAATTGATCATCATTTGAGTGAATTATGAAAGAAAAAAAGGGGTTGTTTTATGAAACACTGCGTAGTTCATGATGCATGTTTTCAAACTTTGGTGGAAAAAAGATCAAGGGAGTACGTGTGTTTTTAGAAGAAAAAATTTTTTTTTTAAATTTGTTCTTTGTTTTCCCATACCATATGCAGATTCCAACAATGCACAGGTTTGAATTTTTTTTTACAATATTTCTATCAAACTTAGAAATCGAACTTAGTGAGTCGGACGATACTTAAGTTAACTGCCGCGCATTAGTGCACCGAAGCTGCAGAAGCGGATGGCAGGTGCTGCAGTCCAGTCTAAGACTTTGCGGAGACGAGACCCGCCACTTTACTGCCGCCGCCGATAGAGCTCATGATTCCCTACTTCGCCGTTCGCCAGCTGCGCAGAACAGCCATAAAACACGTTATGTCCCGATGAGACTTATCGTGCGAACAGCATTCCAATTAGTCAAACAAGCTTAGCATATAACAAACATGGCTAACTGATAATTCGCTGTGCGTTTCTGCCTACGGATATTTGTTTGTTCCGGTCGCTTGTAGTGTGTTTTGCTTTTTTCCGTTTCGATTCGTTTCCTGTGGTGCCGAACTGCAATTTGAAAATTGTCAAATTTTTAAAACATAAAATATTCTCGAAAAGCGAGTGGATTGCGAGACGTCTTATATCCTGCGAAGCGTACATCATCACGTGAATAATTTTTTATCCGCTGTCCCTACACATCTGTGGTTTCGCGGAGCCTCGAGCTAGGCTGTCGTCGACTTATAGATCGAGACTGGTCTGAGCAGCTGGGAGGGCTGCCATTAGCAATCAGCAAGCAAGATATCTCAGCCGATAGCAGACCTTCTCGGCTGCGTCGTCAAATGAACCCAATGCGGCCGTATATTAGCTGTCGCCAGCGGCTCTGTCTATAGAAAAACGACGGCTAATTGTGCCTCCGTTGTCGTTAAACGCTAAATACATCTTATTTTCGTTAAAAAATTGATGATCAAATGTCTGTATTACGATACATATACTACACGTACCATTTTGCGTCGCCTAACTAACTCGGTAGTAACTGTTAGTACGCGGATATTTCTACTACCCTTCAGGCTTTGGAACATAAGTTGCAGACCTTTTGACTATTTTCGAGTTATTTCTTGCTTGACAAACCAGGCCATGCATGAGAAAAATGTTGTCATTCGGGCTAATCGAGTAGTGGTTTATTCGCGGATATAGCCTAATTTGTCATCTAAACGTAATTGTGCAACTAGAAAATTTAGCACGCAAGTAAGCTTACATATCAATTTTTTCCAGGTTTTTATTGTACGTAAATCATGTCACAAATCAAGATCACACTTATGCCGAAAAGGACCTGGCGGCGCCACCACTTTTATTTTTGTCATCACACTGTTTTTTGTTGACCAGATTTTATTCATTTATTTTCAATTATTTATTTGTTTTTCATTACTGTTGTCGTCGTCGTTGATATGTGATTATTATCGTCATTATTTAACCCATTAATAGCGGCGACTAATCTAACCCGAGACACGTGACAATGAAAATGATGTGATAAACAAGGCAAATGTTGCCATTTTCTACGTTCTGTTTTCGTGTTTCTTCACTTTTTTAGCTCTGCGTCGTCTACCTGGCGTTATAAAAACATTTGACACATTCACCTGATTCATATCCTACACGATGTAAACCCCGCATTGTACGCAAATCTTTCCGTTTTCTGTGCATGGAAAAGATATTGTTTCATGCGCCGACAAGAGCGGCTTATACTTGACACCGTGGCGGCGACAGTTTTGTTGGATGCTAATTAATAATGCATGTAGATGCGTGGTTGGACAGCAACGGCCAGTAATTATATCTGCTCTGATTTGCTAGTCGCTGGTTCACTGTTGCAGCGCCCACTGTGTCGGCAGAACGATGCTGCAAAATGCTCCGTTCTGAGTTCTGAAACCTGCCTGTATCTTTGACAGTGCCCACAAGCGCTTCTGAATCGGCGAAAAAGCTGTAAGCTATTAGCATTTTATTCAGTCTAACAGAGGTCAGCGCTAGTAAACGAATGTGTCGGATCATACAATGGTTTTACCCTGCAGTATGAATTAGCGTGTCGGTTAGAAATTTCTGGTCGTTATGCGAAATTATGAGATCAGTTCCATCCAGCTTGCAATCAAAAATATATGACGAGAATTGACAGTTTTACGACTAAAGAGGCAATAAAGTACCGCAATCTTAACTCTAACCTTCATCCCACTGCTACAAGACGCTCAACTACCGCGTAACACTAGTCGTCTGCTGCTTTGCTTTGTATTTCGTTGTAGACTGGTTATTGCCTGCAATGCGTAACCAAAACTTGCAAAAGTAAGTAATACTTAGCAGCATTTTGTAGTGATACTTAGACGAAGAAACTAGAGTGCCGACATCAGAGAAATTATAGGAAGGCGTCGGGTTTGAAGGCGTGTGCTTGTGCCGGCTGATCATTTCTACGTTTACGTCTACGTCGCAACAGCTAATGACAGCTAATTACAGCTATTCGCTTTCTGTAAGATCCGAGCAGTCCTATTGCATGTTACCTCTATATGTACAAGGTGCGGCAAAAAAGTGGACCCCTCAAGTTTTTCGCTGTTTTCTCAGCAACCGTTGAAAGTTTTAAATTGAAATTTTACTGATTTATTTACTGAAACCTACTACATCTAACTGCCAAATAAAATTTGATTCTATTGAAAAAAGACGAAGTTACAGACTTTTTAACATGACCGCCTACCGATTTTTCAGCATTCAAAAATGTTCCGGCTACAGCACCAATTTAATAACATCGTTGAAACAATACAGTTAAATAATGATCAGATGCCAGAATTCCATTGTCACTGTGAATGTTCGAAGTGTTCATCGGCAGCTCCAAGCTGCAACAGCAGCCTCCAGTCGCCTTATTTGAGAAATCTTTTATTGCCTTGTCGATCGGTCCCTGTGGCAAGTTGCCCCAGATACTGTAACCTGAAGCGCTTCCTGGAGTTCGGCGCTTGTTTTCGGCTTTGATTTGAGCTTGCGGTAAGCCTTCAACATTGCACCCCAAACGTGATAGTCCATTGGGTTTATATTCGACGAATTTGGAGACCATTGCTCTTTTGTGATGATATCTGGACAGCTGGCCCGCTACCAGTTCCGTGCGCTGTGCGGCGTTGTGCGCTGTGTGTTCTGACGCGCCGTTCTCCTCGAAGATGAATTTCGTGGGCAGCCGGCGATTGCTTTAAAAGAACGATAATTAAGTGATAATTTATAAACAATATAAATTACTGTTTATCGAAACGTCACTGTGACGTCATCGTCAGTAACGTGTAACCAGTTTTTGAAAATTAAGTAGCATTTTTAGCGTAAAAATTTTTAATGCTGAAAATTTGGTTGACGCTCATGTTAAAAAGTCTATAACTTCGTCGTTTTTTACAGAATTAAATTTTAGTTGGCAATTAAATGTAGGTTTCATTAAATAAAGCTGTAAAATTTCATATTAAAATCCTTAACGGTTGCTGAGAAAACGGCAGAAAACTTCAGCGGTACACTTTTTTGCCGCACCCTGTATATTATGAGCATATGTGGGCGGCTAATCGTCCGGTAAACTCCTTCATCACTGACGACCAAACAGCTCTCGTTCCTGACTTTAATTCACTCGGAAGTGAGTGGTGTCTCTACTATATCATTTCCGATCAGGCACCGGACGATATGCAGCCAGTTTCCACTAGACTAGTGGGATAACACTGACGACTCTGACTCGTCGTGCGTCCTTGGTGACACCCAGTTTATGTCACACATTGTGAAGGATCGTCCAGTGAAGTGCGAATAAGTTTGAAGATGGTCTTACAGCTTTACACACCGCCAGAAACTACGCCGAGTCAACTGCATACGAGAAAGAAAGATGAACCACATATCCGCATCATACGTGCGGATTACCTTACCTTACCGTAGATCAACCGCATCCTGGCGGATAGGTTGAGCCACACGTTGACGTTATCCTGCTCTGCCTGCCGCCAGTTTTTCTGCTTCTTTCCAGGTAGTGTCCATGTTCGTCAGATCTCGTCCGGTGATGTCCATCCAGTTTGTCCTTGGCCTTCCCGGCTTTTTCTTGTAGCTCGCCAGTGCCCACTATTCGGACGAGCTATTCTGGAGTTCTCCATCGGCAAAGTAAAACGACTGAGGTAGCTGGAACACGTATTGAAAATGTAATGCATAATGACGAACTTCTGATTAACTCTTTTTGTCGCCATCACAATACTGCGCATTACTCTACACTATGTCTCAAAAAACATCTCCGACATTTTTGACTGTAACTTGAAAACCAATTATCAGATGTTGATAATTTTTGGTACATATATTTCGGATAAAACTTGCCATCAAATGACCATTTAGTTTCCCACCTTACTCAATGTTTGTTTTTGCACTACCTGGGGAAACACAACCAGCGAAATGTCACTTTTTTATCCAATGCGATATGATTGCTTAATTAACATAACGCGTAAAACACATTTTCTTCACATTTCTGACACCGTGGCTGACATTTCATTCAGTTGTTCATTTTTCAACTGCCTACAGTAAAAATGCTTGTATGTTGGCCCACTATGCGAACACAGGCAAGGAGACGCTTTCTCCATTCACTTGACTCGATAATGTCGATAATGTTCTGCTCCAGACCAATACAGGCTCTTCCAGTCACTTCTGACTTTACAAACACTTATTTTACAACAACTAAAACACTTATTTAATAGCCAGTTGTGTCAGAAATATTTCTGCCAAATATTATTAAAATCCGCTAATCTTTATTGAAGGTACGATCGATAATGTTGGGGATGATTTTTTCAGGTTTTCTGTTTCCTTTAACGCATATTTCGCTTGATCTGGTTTCTCTAAGTAGTGCAGAAGCATACATTGGGTGAAATAAGAAACTGAACGGTCATTTGATGGCATGTTGTGTCAATAATACCTGTACCAAAAATTATTAGAATCTGAGAATTGGTTTTCAAGTTACAGTCGAAAATGTCGGGGATGTTTTTTTAAGACACAGTGTAGTAGGAGCGTGGTAGGCCTATAAATTGTTTGTTGCAGTTGCAGTGTTGTTTTACTGACACATAATGACGGATTTTTATTATTAACTTTATTGACACAAAATACAGACTTTCACAGCAGTAATGTACGTAACAAGTGTCAAAAAATCTGCCAGAGTGAATCACCTCTTACGACAGCCTTAAGAAAAGAGTAAACACAGTGCCACATGATTAGTGCGATCAAATATGATCAGATATGCTGCATAAAATAACTACTTAAGTCGCACCTAGCTAGATGTCTT
>Ga0209367_1003646_pt1 | contig 21008 bp, 12 predicted proteins | sample WorMetLIZISLAND2_FD_187412 | JGI IMG/M metagenome (GOLD analysis project Ga0209367, IMG submission 187412) | Marine gutless worms symbiont microbial communities from Max Planck institute for Marine Microbiology, Germany - Olavius geniculatus... ...
TCTCAGGAATATTCGTACCAAAAATTATTAAAATCCGATAATCCTTCTTCACGTTACAGTCGAAAATGTCGGGGATGTTTTTTTGGGACACAGTGTATTAGTAAGGCCCTCATTTTTAGGCAGTTAGGTTTGATTATTCTCCATGATATAGGCAGTCTAATTATGTTATAAAGCCAACGATCATACAAGTCATCAGTCATTTTTCAATTTTTGCAAAATTTTGCGGAGATATCAAAATTCCGCGGAATAGGACGAATTCCGTAGCTCTGCTCGAAATTCCACGGCTCGTGGAAAACTGTGGGCCCTATCGATCAGCTATAAGTGCTGGGTTTCTGACATACGTGTAAAATTAATAAATATTTTCACAAGTGAAAAAATGTTTCCTAAAGTGCTGTAATACTGTTAGTTGTGCGTTATCTGGAGTGGCTTTCAATCCGAGGAAAATGTCACTGTAGGTAAGAGTTTAGGAGCTTTCCTTTGACATTCTCAGGGTCTACCACTAGCTCTAGAAAAAAAGTCGGTAAAATGTCTGCATTTAATGGTTCAAGTGATCAGTATGTTAGAGTGGTAGTATTAATGTAATTGTTTGCTTGCATGTGGTGCAGAGATTTTCCGTAAAATATCAGTTGAATGCGATGCCATGTGTGAGACTGAAAACATTCCAAGGATGTTATAACAAAAATGTTTAAGTTCGACAGACTATACTCGGCTCATAACTTCAGTCTTAATTTACGATCTCAGCTAAGACTTTGAGTCAAATGCGGCAGTCTGATGATGTGTCCAGATTGCATACAGCGAAGAGTTGCACACATACCTCAAGACAACAGGTCTTCACGCTTCAGACCTTGTGAAACCTAAGCCCAAGAAGAACCCGCGAGATAGGTCTGGGGGTCAGTCGACCTCATCCCAGTTGAATCACCCTCAGCAGCACATGGTCAGTCACGTGGCCGCCGCGGGAGGAACTGGCTCTGTACCCACAGCATCGGCTCCATCCACGCTGACTACAGCCGGCCAGCAGCTGATACAGACGTTGCTGGGACTACAGCCTGGCCTTGCTACAAGTGCTGCGGGGGACGCTACGGCGGCACTGGCACAGGCGTGGGCCGGTCAGCCTGTACAACAGGTCTGAGTCATTCTGTTCTGCCGGTTTTTTAGAAAATCAACAGAATCAGTAATGAAAAGACTAGCGTATGTATTATGTACCATGGACGACGGTTTTGTGTGATGATGACAATTGGCCTACAGTTTGTTAGCAGTGAAGTGTCCAATAAATTAAAAAGTGTGTGGAAGTCTAAATTTACACCATGTGATAGCATGGATGATGTAACAGAAGGTCAATTTAGGAGTTTTGTTTTGAAGAACATCAGCGATCTTGTTGTGAGCTGTTTTTGTTGGTACTTTTGGCAATGTTATAAGCTCACTGAAATAGCCGTGCGATAAATATTATAATTTGATGTTTTTGTAAATGTTTTACTTTGTCATTTTCCATATCTTTGCCAAATATTAACTAATTTTCAGAATTCTTTCACTGGCACATACTGTGGACAATTGGGAATAAAATAGTTGGTAAATATCCTACCACACTTTGACTGTGTCGCTACACTACCATGTGAAACATAAATTTTCAAAACTCACTAAAATCTAAAATTTTATCTAGTTTTACATGCATTTCTGATGTTTGTACATGAAAGCAGGTGATATTGTCATAAATAGTGACTAGCCTAGTGACTTCTGTTTTTAGGCGCCGTGTTCAAATCTGCTTTATTAAATAATAGTTTCTAATGCACTGTCGATATACCGGTGATGTAATGCACCATTTAACAGTGGAGACAAGGCTCTGATTAAGAAGAGTTTTCGGAAAATACTGGCAGAATTTTTGAGGATAACGTGCAACAGGAAAAGAGTGGGATTGTTATTAACAGAGATTTGGGAAACATGCAGCCGACCAAAGGCATGAGACTGGCAGACTAATATACATGTACTGAAAAGAATGTGGTCACTGTGGGTGAAATGGTAGGATTGCTAAACCACAAAGGCCAGAAACAAACATATCGTTCAATATGCCAGGTGTCCAAAGAAATAGATTTATCAAAGTGTAGCATCATACACATCATTCACTGCATTTTTCAATGATTTTGGTTAGAAGTGTATTTTGTTTACCATCATGCTTCGTCGCTTGCTGTTTATTATTGTTAGTTTTTCTTGCATTTATATTTCACAAGGTAGTGTAGCAACACAGTTAGTGTTTGGCGGGATATTCATAATCACTTTATTGCTAATTGTCAACAGCAACAGAATGCATCAGTGAAAGGATTTTGAAAATCGGTTGATATTTGGCGAAGATATAGTCAGTCACAAAGTTGGATGTTTTTTTGGGACACAGTGTAGATTTTTCGTGACTGAATTAAAATGTGTTGTGTGTCTGTGTGACTGGTAGGTGTTGGCGCAGATGGGCTTGTCGGGCCAGACGTTGTTTGCCAACAGCGATGGTACAATCAGTGTTGACGGCAGTCTACTGACTATTCAGGGTCAACCTGTACAGCTGGCCGGCCACGTTCCATCGACAGCTTTTGGGTAACATTTTTGCCTGCTGTATAGACTTAGATGCCTTTTATTAGTAGAGTTTATTTCCACTGTGGCAGCTCATTGCATTTCGAGTGATAGTGATTGGTAGCTATCGATATGAAGTGCTATGACGTGCTTCCCAGCACTATGAATCGCTGTGAAATGGGTGGAGACATTTCAGTAGAGACTTAAAGGTTCATGGACACCAAAATTAATGTATATATTTTATCCATTTTTTTAAAGTGCAAAATGTTGTTATAACTTTGACAGTAATATCGGTGCTTAGCGTTTTGTCAACATGGAGAAATTTACCTTTGAAATCGACGATCTATGAAAATCACGTAGAAAAACGCGCCGCCATATTGGCATGTAGGCACTCCCTGTGATGTCATCATGCTAGCCAATAGACATCATGAATATTAATGGCCTAGCCTAGGCTGATGGCATTGCCGGCTAGGCCATTAATATTCACGATGTCTCTAGGCTAGGCTCGTGACGTCACCGGGGGGGGGGAACTGGTAAATTAGAATTTTCCGCCTAATGTAACATAATGCCGCATTTTGTTTGAAGTTGCACATTAAATTCGTATATTTATGAAGCTCAAATCGATTACATGTCTAATTTAAATCTACATAAATTGCGCGAGTGAGTTTGACCATGGCCATGGACCTTTAAAAAGAATACTAGTAACTTAACATGGCTCAGTTATGGGGTGTTTACATGATGAAGCAAACGCCGAGCAAGCATGAAGCAAACGTATGAAGCATAGGCCCTACATGAAGCAAATGTGAAGCAAACTTAGAGCACACATTGTGCACTGCACGTGTATATATTCAGTGCATTTGCTTCATGTTTGCTTTATCGTGTAAATACCCTATTAGCTTTTGAATGTCATTTGATGTTGCCATTGAACTCCATATTAGTCTGAGTCCGATGAGTTTGCTGAGACACTTATGTTCGTAAGATTCGGTATTCAGAGTCTAAGCTGTTGGTGATGTTATTTATAAAAATTGGGCGGTATTCACCAAGCATTTAGTTACTTTCGAGTTATACAGCACCAAGTTTCGGTGCTGTTGGTCCGAGTCTGTATCTTTGGGATACAAGTTTAAAGTATCATGTCCTAACAATAAGGCTTCCGTTAATTCTAGTAAGCTAGTACTGCATGACCGATGTACTAGTGGAAGTATAGTAATAATAAAACTTTAGTAAAACACCATAGTACTGTAGCTGCTGGCATTTGAATGAACTGTGATGTGGTATGATGAAGTGTCAGCAGTTAGCTGTAATAGTGGTGAAAGTGCGTGATGTGGTAATTGATGTGTTAGCGATCAGACGACGTCGTCGACATCAGCAACAGCGCCTGGCTCAGACGCAGCGTCTGGGGACACTGACCCTTCGAGGTCATGGGCGTGGCACCAGCCAGCTGGCACACAGTCGGACGGCACGGCGACGGCTGCAGGTGGTTCAGCTGGGGGAGGCGGCGTCGTTGTTTACCAGTTGCCAGCGACGAGCGACGTTGCCGCGACGACATCGAGCGCCGGTGACGCCGCTCAGCCGCCGTGTTACTACAGTGTGGATGCGCTCGGTCAGCTTGTACAACAAGACCCGTCGGCAGCAGTTACGGCTTCGAACACCACAGGAACCTCTGGGCAGACAGCAGCGGCGACCAGCTCCCTTCGTGAGAACCAGCTAGAGCTGGAGGTCCTGCAGCTGCAGTCAGCACTAGGTGAGAAGACTCGTGAGGTGGAGGCACTCCGCGCACAGCTAGCCGAGGCATATGCGACCGTCGAACGGTTGAAGTCCGATGTCACGACAACGAACAACGAGTCTACTACCTCAACCATGGCCACCGCACCTGCACTAGCGTCAACCCCACCTGCCGGGACGGCATCTGTGACTGGTGCGGACCAGACCACGGCGTCGTCGGCCTCTGTACTGGCAACGAACGACGCCCCGGCAGCGCCCTCCCCGCCATCTTGAGCCAACAGATCAAACATCTCCCTTCACATTTTCGCAACGCTTGGAAGTATTGAAAGGCAGCTGTGTGGCATAGGTGACTGACTGATGATGACATCAATGGCAGCAGAGACTGATGGTGTACTGCCAGCGTCCCAGTACTGCCTAATCGAAGGATGGGCCGACTTTTATTATCTCTCTCGGCTGTTGTACAGAATAGCTTGCAATTGTAGTTGCAAGGACTGACTCACCACGGGAGATTTTACCTGAGTTGTTGCTGGAAGACTGACTGAATACAGTGAAGTAAGCTGAAGACAATAGCGCCAGCTTGTTGTCTATTAGAGCGTTGTGTCGCCAGCTGGCTGACGGACGATGCGTATCAAGGATAGAATGGCGTAACGTCCTATTTTTTATTTGTAATAATAATAATATAGGAATTTGTGAGGCATGCAAGATCATCGAGCTGAATCTGCAGCGCTGACAACATTTTGGGAAAATTGAAAAAAACTTTCCGTACAGTGACTTTTTTTAGACTTTCACCAGTCCCCGGTGTTGTTACTGTTCTTGTTAAGTTTGTTGATACCCAATAACAGAAACACCCAGGTTTTTTTCTATATTTCATTATGTAGTGGAACAGAAATTTAAGTAGCATTTTTAGTGAACTTTGTAGTTTGTAGTTACGATATTTTGCCATAGATAACTGCAGATACAGTCATTGGTCATTCTGTCCTCGATATGCTAACTGTACTTCATATCTGATGGCATGTGTCACAGTTGGCCATGGCTCATAGCTGGCACATCGGCACAGAGAACAAGATGTTTATTGGATGCTTGACGCACACGAGTGTCTCTAAGTAACATCGTAGCTAGCACATTAGTGGAATGCCAGCCACCATTGGCTAACCACATAGTACTGTTGTGTACATGCAGGGTGGTCCATAAAAAGCGTGGCACTTTATCTTTGTCCGTATCTTTGTCAGTTATTGACCGATTTTCAAAATTCTTTCACTGGCGCACTATGTAAACAATTTGCAATAATTTGGTTATTATATATTTCACCACACCATAAATGCATCTCTACACTACCTTGTAAAATATATTTGAAATATGAATGTATAACGATAACAAACAAGCATTTTGGTAAATGAACCAAGAAAACACTTCATACCAATATTGTGGTAAATGATCTGTATGACAATCAACTGTGTAGATCTGACATGCAGTGTTGGTCTAAAGTTTTTTTTTCAGTTATCTAAATGTTTGATATTGTCGTTAGTTTTTTTACATTATATTTCACAAGGTAGTGTAGAGATGCATTCACCATGCGGTGGGATACACGATAATCATATTATTGCAAATTGTCTGCAGAGTGTGCCAGTGAAAGAATTTAGGAAATCGGTCAATAATTGGCGAAGTTATGGACAAAAATAAAGTGCTACGTTTTTAATGGCCCATCCTGTAGAATGGCTGGACTATGTACATTTTGTATTTATTTGTTGTTGTAATGTTTGAATCATCGTTTTGTCGATGACCAGCGTTAGTGGCAGCTCACTTTGTGTATACTCTCAGTTCAATTCCCCACGTGTTAACATTTCTGTTCATATATGTGGTGAGAAAATGTTCTTTGTCAGTTGGAAATATTAGTAATATATTGCAGCGGCTAACACACTGTGGATACGATGTTAACGGCTCACTAATCGGCTGCAGTGTGTTCAATGTTTTACGTTATCTACGCTGTTGCACAACTCGTGGAAAGTAATAGGATTGTTGTTAAAGTTACATTGTTTCTTGAGTACTTCTCTATTGGGATATCCTCTCATAAATAGGGCCTACAGTTTTCCGTGGGCCGCATAATTTCAAGCCGATCCACGGAATTTTTCCTTTGCCACGGAATTATGATATTTCCACGGAATTTTGGAGAATTTTGCAGAAGTTGAAAATTCACTGGCGATTAGTACAATTTTTGAGTTGATGACGTATTTTTATCATGAAAAAATCAAACTGAACTGCCATAAGCTGTGGTCCCTACTATTAGCTTACAGATTTCTATATTGTTATATAATTTCTATATTATTGCAAATAAACACAATGCAACTTGACAGATTGCACTTCTAAAATGAAAAAAAGATACGTAAACTTTTTTGTACATTACTAGAATAACTTAGCACAATGTCACTATGCCAGCCAGTTCTTCAAAAACTAAAGTTTTTAAACAGCCCAGAGTTCAGTTTACTTACGAATAAAAGGTCACCGTGAGTCTCAGAATTTGGACGATCTTGCCATGGTAAGCCACGGAATTTTGCAAACTGGCTCACGGAATTTGGCAAAATTTTCCGCGGAAAACTGTCGGCCCTACTCATAAGCTGTGGCTGCTTACAACTTAACTGACTTGCTCAACAGGGTTTCTAAAGACCCATTTTTAAAAAGTCTAACTTGGTGGGGTTTTATTGGTTTTTTGGTGTTTTGAATTTTGGGGGTTTTAAGGTTGAGCTGGTTTTTAATAGAAGGCCCAACTTAGGTTTTCGGTCGATTGGTTGATTCGTGTGCATTTTGCTACCCACAGCATACAATATACCCGCATTTGCAAATTTGTCGGTTTAAATGTTTCAGAAACTTAGCCATAATAAAATATTTTATTATTATTGGAACGAGAAACTAACATTGAATTAAGTTTTGGATGGGTTTTAGGCAGGTTTTTAGGTGGGTTTTAGGGGTATGTGCGCAGGTATCTTAATGCTGCTGCTTTATAATGCATGACTGAACAATATGAAATGTACGTTTTGTGTCAGACCATGTTGTTTCATCATTTTTTTGTCCTAAATCCCGTACTATTGGCATTCTTGCATATTGTCACCTGTGCAGTTTCGTTTTCCAATAGACAGCATTATGAGATTGATGACTGTTTGGAGGATAACAGAGAAGATTATTAGAACTGCCATTTTCGATACATATGTGCAGTTATAATCGGCAGTTTTTACAATTTTAGGTTTTCTTTATTTTTTTGTGTTTCATAAAAGTTAAACTTTTTGTTTCGTTATTATGTATATGTGGAATTTTGCCTGCAAAGGCCATCCCCGTAATGACCCATACTGTGTCGGGTGGGACGTTAAACCCTACTTACGCACTCACTGTGCGGTTTCAGCATATGTGTTGATATTTGTCGTAACCTCTCAGAGTATGTTAGTTGTAGAACTTTGTAGAAATTAGCAGTTTTCATAGTGATCTTTTGAACACCGTTTGATGTGCGGCTTGTCGTAGTTTTATTTTGTGTTAGTTTGTCCGCATAAAACAATAAAGTGTTACAGTCGCATTTGCAAGTGTGACCATTACGTTATAAAAATTGGTTTAGTTCAATCACTTGATGTATATTCATCGGTAATAATTTTTTAAATATTTGATTATTGTTGTTCAGTTTGCCATTTATACTAATGAAAGATATATTCACCTTTACGTGGGTCATGCATCAGTGCGTTTGCTGCCGTTTCATTTTAGTTTGTTACATTTCTCTAGGGCAAGTTTATGCTTCGTATGCAAAAGATTTTCGAATATTTGAGCTTTTTGATATTTTGTACAGAACAGATAACAATCCATGACATCATTGTATCTTTGTTTTTGTTGGTTAAGTAACAAACAGTTGTTGGACTTAAGAATTTTTCTGAATTTTTTCCAACTAAGAACTAAGAAACTTGGGAGGAATTATTGATTCGCTGAAGCAGCCATCTCTGGACAACTTTTCCCAATACACTAGTTTCTAAAATTAAAGAAAAATAGTTGGAAAAAGTTTGCATAGGATATTAAGAACAAGTGCTAGTGGGTAAGTGCCAGTCTTTGGAGCATTATGTGGCTTTGCCATACATTGTAGTGACAGAGAACTTAGACTGATAATTGTAACCACTTTATGGTCTGACTTGTACTGTCCTTTTCCACTCAGGGCCCCTCTTCTCCAATAGACGGCGTTATGAGATTGATGAAACTGTTTGGAGGAAAACAATGAAGATTATTAGAACTGCCATTACTATTATGTATGAACTATTATAATGTTGAGTTCTTACAATTTTTTTGTGTTTTTTGTTTCATATTAAGTTTTAATGTAAAGGTTAAACTTTATGTTCCATTGTTGTAAAGGTTAAGCTTACTATTCCATTATTACGCGTACAGAAAACACCGTCCCCGGAATGACCTATACTGCGTCGAGTGGAACGTTAAACCCTGCACACTCACTTTCTCACTCAGACTGTTTGATTAAAACAGAATCTGTTCATGATGTTCAGGAATTTAGTGTGGACACAGCTTAAGACCGTTTATTTGTGTTTGAAGTGTTTGAAGTTGCCTCTAACAGCCCCTAGCAAACACCTATTTTCTTGCTTTTTTTGGGGGTCTGGCTGTAAAGCATCTCAGTAGCTGGTCATTTGTTTAGGATGCGTTTGTTATATCGTTGTGCATGCGTAGAATGATTAGAATCTGTTTTTACTTCGTGGAGAGCAACTTATTATCTGCGTAGTTCAGCTTAGAAGTCTCGGCTTTGTGTACAGTCTGAAAGGCAACAGTTATTAACTGTACCAGCCACTGCCAGCTGTTGTCACTTCTCCGGTTATCTATCTTCACATGGCAGGTGATGTTTTTGACCTCGTTGTGCAGTTTTAGTGAAAGTTTTGGAAATGGTTGGTCTTGGTTGATGGATTTTCAGTTGGGTCTTTTTCTTTACGCGCACGTTTTGTGACCTTTAGCATCACTTTATTTCAGTGACATTCGGTAGGTGGAGCCACCATTTCCTTCGTGATTAGGTTGTTTTTCACATCCGTGCTGACTGCAGTGAAGACTTGATGTGCGAATTGTTCTGTACTGTTGTTGTTGTGTACTTCAGCCTTGTGTTATCCATAACTGATGGTGTTATTGACAATTAACAAAAATTTAAGCCACAGATAATTTGGAGATAGTAGGTAGGACACTGGCTGCCACTCGTTTTACTCATGCATAACTGTACAACTTGAATGCACTTGGAAAGTGTTCACATGGGTGGTATGCCCACTATTACCTATCTGTCTTCGAAGTACGGTTAAATCTCAGCCAGCTAATTTTAAACGTGAGCTATTGTGGAAAAGTTTTTAATGAGATAAAAATGAGGTGTTCTGCGTAGTCTATATGAAAAGGGATGGTTTGGAATGTGTAGTTTCTTAGGTTTTCTTATTCGTTGCGAATGCTCACTTTGTCTAGTTTAAATGACAACGTCAGACTGCAGCAGTGTGGGTAACTTTATGTAAATTTGTGTATGATAATGTTTTTACAGAGTAACTGTGGAATATTTTCGGACAATTGACTTCTAAGCCTAACTGTTGCAACATGTCCACCAGTTTAGATTACACATCAATTTCTCCATGGACCGAATGTATCTACATTGGTTTATTGATCGGATAGTGTTTTTGCTGGAATCAGCTTTTTACTTCTTTGGAATGGCCTCAGTTGTTGAAAAATTGGTTCTGATTTTGACAGTGGATTTTATAGACCTCATTTGTATGTAAACTGTGTGTTAAGGTTGTTAAGCATGGACCAGCAAACAGACATGTCAAAATTCGGAGGCAGCCGCACGTCTTTATCTCATTTTCATTGTTGTCTGCAATTTCCTGCTGCATCTGTTATGTTTTAAGTTTTTTTGTAATGATGATAGTGTTTGTTTTGTTAGGGTTTGATGTCTATTATTGGTATGATGTATTATCATTGTACAGTTACATGTATCTTCGTCTGACGTGTTAGGGCCGGTTTCACATTTTTGGGGGTTAATTTTGGCCACCATCGGTTATCGTTGACTAAAGGCAGTGGCGTGGCTATTATTTGTCTTGGCAGTTGCCTTTTTGAGATCCAAATGGTTCTTAAGGATGATGTCCGCTGTCCGCAGACAGTCAGCCATCCTAATAGTAGCCACTTTTCAGCGACCTGGCCGAAAGTCGAATCCACAACCTCTTGATTGCAAGTCTGACACACTACTGTTAAATCACCAGACTGGCCCTGAGTCACATGGCGGCACACGTAACGTAGTGCAGTGCATCATGTGTGTAAGCGCATCGGTCGATCATTTTTGTGCCGAAGCCGTCATTTAATTTCACTCGGTTCTGATATCATGGCCGTTTGTACAGCAGCTTGTGTGTGTGTGAGGTTATTTTTTATCATTAGCCCGTTATCGTAGCTCGATCGTCGCCGCCGCCGACTGTAGTATTTTTAATTTGTTCTTCTTCGTATTCTTTCGTGCAGAACCGATCATGTTGCTCCACTCGCTCTCGGTTTATAATATAACATTTAGTAGCCTACGTGTACATTTGATGACATGTTTTTTGTCAGCTCCTGTAGGCCACCAGATCGCAATGGCAGCTGTGTTGCGGGTTTAAAAAGTAGGTGGCATGTCAGGAAGTTGCATTTTTCTGACAAACAGCCGTAAACTTCCGACAGAGCAGATTGCGGATGCTCAACATTTTAATCTTGCTCCTAGATTTTTCGAAAATGGTTTTTAGCTCCCAATTTTGTGTTGTGGGCGAAAATTTTTCAACAGGAAGAGGATTTTTTCGACAGCCCCAAATTTCGGGTGGGACCCTTTCTGCCAGGGTGCCGTTGACAATGTGGGTTGGTCTATACTGTACATAGACTGTGTATAAAATACATGTAAATGAGTTGAGACGTTGTCGTCGTCGTCCGACAGTGTGCATGTTATTATCATCATCATAACGTTGATATAGATGATTATAAACGCAGTACGTTGTCACAGTTTGGTCTTGCTGTTTTTCTGTACACCTTGTAAATCTGTCAGGCACGTTGAAATCATAGATGCGTTATAGAAGTTAGGAAAAAATTCTAAAAGACATTAGAACGGGTTTCATATTTCAAAATAAGGAAAAGAAGTTTGTAAACGTTGTTTGAACAAAAAAGTGACTTTTTTGATAGCGTACTGACTAAGTCTGTTTCAGTTTTTTTGGATTTACCACATTTTTGTCGTCATCTTAAGTCTATCAATAGCACTTTGCTTTTTGTATGTAAATATTTTAAGTTGCTGGCATTGTACACTGCCCGTTTAACGTTTATTAGAAATGAAAAGAACGTTGAAAAGCCCGTTTTTATAAAAAAAAATCTGGAAAAAAACATTTGTAAACTATGGCTGGAATTTGCATTACATAGTGTATGGCACTCAACGTCGTTCGTTCAGTGTCATAAAGGCTTTTGCGATATACAAAATTAAGTTTATCTTTTTTGTTAGTTTTGGCAGTGAATAACAGAATGTCTAGAGGGAGCTAGGTGTCAAACAGATCTGTTTAACAAGTGGCATTAACGAGAACTATCTGGCTGTAAAAACAGGCAGTTTCTGTTAAATCGCAACAGAACAGTTCGAAAGACAATTGTTGAAGGAGAGAATAATTGTGCAAAATAATCCACTTCTTATTCCGGAGTAGCGAAATAGATAGGTTAGTCGTTATATTGTAACCAGAAGGCGACGGTAGACCTACTTGACTGGGTGTATGAGTGGTCGACACGTTTGAAGTGTGCAGGAAAGGATCTTTCAATCACCTTAGCAGTCAAAATTGTTTTTGGCATATCTTTGTCAAATTTTCACCAACTTCGATAATTTTTAGCACAAAGATGGTTAAGACAATATTATTATGTACGTTGCACTCATTTACCACCTCACCTAATTTATGTCAACGCACTACCGTGTGAAACAGATGCTCCAAATTGTTACATTATTCGGCGATTATTTGTGTCAGATGGCTCATTTTTTGCTGACTGATGAGCTTAAAACACGTCTAATCGATGAATGAATGCATTTGATCAGTCGATCGTTGATTCTGCTATCAGCCATTGGCGTTGAATCTAAGCCATTGCATCTTTGTATGCGGAGCACGCTTTGGCATAAGTTCTAATTTGCAAGCGAGTTGTTATACAAACTTATAATTCTGTTAAATAAGTCACATTTTAGTGTATTTTGTGCCTAATTAACTCGTTATAGCGTTTACTTGAGACAACAACTCAGCATTATGCAACAATTTGGAGCATCTAATTTTCACGTGGTAGTGCATTGACAAATTAGGTGAGGTGGAAAATGAGTGCACCTTACATTATTTCGTCCTCTTAGCCATCAACATGCCAAAAATTATTGAAGTTAGTGAAAAAAAATTTGACAAAGTTGTGAAAAGAACAATTTTGACTTTTTTCTGAGACACGGTGTAGTTACCCCTGGGTTGAGGAAAACTGCGTTTTACAAAGAAGCCTAATCCGTGGGTAGCTCGCCAAAAGTTTCTCTGAAAATTGCCCTGATCTCCGGTTTACTAGCCCGAAATTTAGCCCTCTTAAAAACCGGGCATAATTATTGCTTTATGTGCTGGTGACATAATTTTGAAACTCGCCTGGCGGCGTTTTGGTGTCCCGAGGCGGAAGGAGGTTCACAATATTGTGACGATGCGTGACGTAGAGGGGAGGGGGTGAAAGATCGTGTGACGTCATGCACGTCACATCTGCGGCAAGGCCTGGCCAGGGAATCATGAATGATAGCGCTATACGCCCTACAGGACTTCATGGTACAGCACGCATGGCGCAAGCGACGGCAAATGATGCAGCCGGTGTCCCCAACCACGGCCCCCGGCACAGACGGCCGCGCTCCATCAAATGTGTCATTTTTATACAAAAATTCAGTTGTTGTTTCAACTCATAGATCCGTAGGCTACGCTACAGACTGCAAGGCGAAGGGTTAGAAGTTTGTGACGTCATAATTGTTTGAAGGGGTCCAGAGCAGCGTGACGAAAAGGGGGGTATTATTTCCCTAAAATTGCGTGACGTCAAATACGACAGCAACTTTTCGGTTTTATTAGTCTAGCCTGTACGCGTGGGAGGCCGCTGCTGCTGCTGGTGGTGCGGTTGCTATGGCTGATGACGCAGATGCACATCATCGTTGTCTGTCTTCAGCTGTCTGGCCCAGGCCCGTTGAGAGGGTGGGGTAAGGGGGGAGGTTAGCTACCCCGGCCCCCGCGACGTTTGGGGCCCCGCCGTCGCTCAGAAATACAAAAATACATCAGAAAGCCCCATTTTGAAAAGAAAAATTCAATTTTTTCCCCAGAGGGGCCCCGCAAAAATGTTTGGTGGGCCCCGCGAGAATGTTTCCCGGGTCCCGCTGTGGCTGTCGACGGGCCTGGTCTGGCCACGTCACTGTCCGATGCTATGTCTGAGCCTGGGGCATAGATCTGTGTGTCGAACTGTGGGTGAAACATAGAGGTACTGGACATGGCTATAGCACTTTTTGCCAGAGCTGCGGAAATTAAAAGCCTTTTCTCAGCGACAGAAATGAGATAAAATATAACGAAGTTCACTGGTCAGTTCATTTCAGTTCAGTTGATTTCATTTTTGCTGCTTTAAACACAATTTTTAACGACTAATAAAATGTTAATCGGTAAATTTTCCACCAAAGTCTAGAAAGCATTGCAAAGTAGAGAAAGCGACAAGCATTTGATAAGCATCATAATCCATGCGTGTTTTTACTCATTTTACTCATACTTTTTACTCATTTATAGACTGTGGAAAGAAATTTAAGTCTAATACATTAATTCTCAGTACTTACTGATCAACCCACATGTAGGTCTACTTGGCAGTTAGTTGCCTTCGGATAAAACAAAGTGAATTATTATTAGTAGGGGCATATTTTCAAGGCTTTAGCTGTTGGCCATTTCGAGCAAAGCAAGCAAGCAGAGGCTTTCCGTGCAGATCTGGGGGTTGGCGCGTTTAGTTCTGTTCGCTGCTGCTCTGTCTGCTGGCGCGATGCTGAGCGATTACTCACAGACGAATTCAGCAGCAGCAGCAGTCCGGAACCTAGGTAAGGTCAATCGACTCAACTGCTTACATGATCAGGTAGTCTCGGACCATAGCCTACGTGCTCGGACGCGTGGCACGCAGTAATTATAGACGCCGTAACTTGTTTGCACAGTGATGTGAGCAGCATCCCGTTGCCATGGTAGCGAGGTCGCGCCGCATCGCCATCGCATCAGCTCGCAGTAATTAGCGGCATCAGCTAGTAGCAACCTAGTACACGTTTTATCAGCGACAGAATCGTTATTCGCGTTGTTTACGAGGTAAGTTTTTGCGCTGGATTTTTCCACTTTGTGTAAATTAATACAGCGAAGATCGACATCGTCATCATAGCCATCATCGTGCATCATCAGTTTGAGAACACGCCATAGTTGAAATATTAAAAACTGCAAGTACAATAAAATGAACAGTTTTGACTGATTTTGGTCAGCCAAAATGACACAACGCAATTTAAGCCTACTGTCCGGTGGCAGTTGATACAAAAACACAAACGAAGGCTTTTACTTATGTCGCGCTGAAACTATAAAAAGCTTGCTATAGCTTTCGAGCGGCGCACTAAAATCTAGAAAAAAAAGTCGCTATCTGCCAGCTGGCTGATATCGCAGGCAATATTTTACCTAAATCCGCTTGTCGGTTTTGCAAAATTGGGTATAAAGTTAAGAAAGGGTCTTTGGTAAATCTTTTTACGGTCGTGTCGCTGTAGTGACATTGATTCTTAATTTGGTCTAAAAGGGTAATTTTGCTGTTAAGCCTTGACGATTGAAGGAATCGTAAAGAAGTTTTAAGTTTGTAGTAAATTACCATTTTATTAGTTTAGGGATGTAATTCAAAAACAAGCCCAGCTGTCGCTAGGATAGCCGACCGTACTGGTTGCCAGTGACCTTTAAGGTCATCCAAGGTCGACGATTTTAATTTTATCTGAAAGGGCGTATGCTACTTCCTATTAGTGATTGATAGTAACCTTGGCCGTATCTCTCACCGTTTCCTAGATATGGCCCGTTTTTCGTTGAAAACGCGCGTTTTTCTTACTCCATCCATTCAACCCCCAATTTGAAAATGTTTCTTGCATTAGATGGCTGAAATTTCACATGCCAAAGTCTAACACACATGGCTAATTATTTGTGGAAAAAGTTTTTTTTACCAAATCTAAAGCTTAGCCACATTACAGACGGATCAGACGAACGGACGACAACCATGCCAATAGCTCGACCGTTACTTAAGTACGGTCGGCTAAAAACTATGTAGGCCCTACTTCATTTTATATGGCGTTTTGGAGACAGGTGATATAGAGTGTAACTAGTGCTTAAGCGGAAATTGTATGCAGATTATTCTACTAGGATCCTATATTGGAGTTGCGGCTAATCGAGTGGGTAGTAGCAATTTTTTGTTAAACAAAATCTTACGAACTACAGCAGTTTCTAGAAGTTAAAACTTTGTTTGTAGCCTAGCAGAGTAAGATGGGAAATTGCTGTCCATTTTGCTGCTGTGTAGTATTGTTTCAAGAAAATCAACAAACTCGCTAATTTTGTTCGATGCATACAATTAGGCACTCGCAAAGGACAGGCTAGGACTGCTGTAAGCAAAACAAACAATTGCACAGTTTCCTTGGGTTTAAGTAAAAATTCCTCAACGCAAAATTCAATATATAGGCTTATTTGCTTATACGCTTTGCTGAAGACTTTGAAGGCTAATAAGAACTAATAAAAATAATTTTTTGTTCGTCCAAGGCCAAAAGGGAATTGTGCTACAACTGCAACCGAGCCGATCCGCCGATGCCCTTCTGCCGTTTATGCTAGCAAACCGTGATAACTACTAGGCCTGACGAAAATAATCGTATTTCGGCTATTCCTTGCAATGGCATGACGTTTATCGACCGTTGTTTTTCTGTTCTCCACAGTTGTTCTGCGCAGTTTCGAACCTGTATCACTGTCGGCCTAATAGTCTGCAAGTCAAGTCTGTTATGTGCCGGTGTTCGCCGGTGTCACATTAAAATGTCTCCCCATGAAAAAAGCCGCCCGTGGAAAGATAATCGTTGAATTGATAAGCTATGTCGTTCGCTTATTACAATATCGCCGGCCCCGGGCCCCATAAGTCTTCCCATTATAGGATCGCCGCTCAGAAAAGTCTCCCCCGGCCGACAATTTACCGGTAAAAATCCGTCCCACCCAGGCGGCCGCCGGGCAGGCGGATTTTTGCTAGTAAATTATCGGCCGGGGACTTTTCTGGGGGATCCTAAAATGATGCACTGCGGCGCTGAATTGGACAGTGAATTATGACTTGCTGTCTGGCCGGTAGTAAACAGACTTGAACCTACTGCGCATCTCATTTCTTGCTTCGAGCGGCTTCCTCGCAGCAATGTAAAGATTGCCAGACTTGAAGCATAGCAGGCATGCATCAAACGTGCTGTGGCCTATTTTCAATAATTTCATGACACACTTCGTTCTGCTATTTCTCACCACACTGTCAGGAGTGTTATATCCACCCGTAATTTCACTCCAGTCAAGCGTGATAGTTGAAACGCTTTCCGCATCTGTTTATAACACGCACGTCCCACAGACCGTTGATCAGTACGATCACAGTCGTGGAATATGCGCGTTTCAACACGGTCTACTGTTTGTCTTATTAGGCTACGCTTTGTGACAGTCGCAAAATAAGCCTTACATTCTATTTATAAACCGTAATGAAATGTATACTTAACATGTAGATCTAAAGTATGAATATTGATGGCAGGTAGGCCTAAACCTATACATATATGCCTAAGCGAATATCGTTCGAAGTTGCGCTGATGGCGTTCGACTGCGTTCGTAGTCAAGGACAAGGATATTTCAACGATGTCGTTCTACCAGTCCACCCCGTAGTAGCTTGGGTCCAACTGCGATCTGCAGACCAAGGCAACATGGTCATTCCGGGCTCACTTATCACTCGGTTCGGTCAGCGCAGCTTCTGCTTATCAGCGCAAACAGAAACAATCTTCGTTTTTAACGGAAAGACATTAGTAATCGGTGTTTCAAATCACGCCTTGATACGTGGCTTTTTGGTCGTGCCTATATATATCAGGCACCCCTGGAAATTTTGTCTACATGTAAAGGCGCTTTTAAATTTACAGCCTTATTGATTGATATATCGATTAATTGATTGATTGACAGCTCGTGGTCACGTGACAGCAGGTGCGCGGTTGATTGGCAGACGACATGACCAGCAGTTCGCGCATCGTCGTAGACGAAGACGACCCTGTCGACGGTAATTCACCTAACTGATTATATTCAATTAATGTTTCGTTTATTTGTCGTTTTAGGTAATGAAAACGTGCGCTTGCATCGCTTTTCTGTATGTCATTATTTTACGAGAATTTTTGAATACGGATGGCAACAGAATAATAGCAGTTTTTGATGTGTTTATCAATCGGAAAACTGCAGTTACTAATAAACAGTTGGTTCACGGATAATTGCAAAAATGAGCTGGTGTGTACTACTGAAACGCGGTTATCGGATCGAGACAACGGGAAAGTACAGACGAATAGACTAAGACGTAAGACCTCGGAATAGATACAAGCCATCGAAGTGTGGTGAATTGAAGCAGCAAAGATTCATCCATGCTGTTAGCGTAATAACACAGTAGCAACAAAAAACCACGAAAAGCACAAAAATGTTTTTGACAGCGATGTGTGCTGCTGCTGCTGTTTGGTGCTTGTGTGTGTCCCGTGAGTCACAAGAGAACGGTATCTCACAGCGCGTACACGATCATCTGCATCCGGTCGGTTGTCAGCATGTCCAGTGGCCGATCAGTCGAGTCGAGAATTGCTAGTAGTATCCGGCATTTCTGAAATCAGTTGCTTCTGCTGCTGCTGCTGAAGATGATGATTTTAGTTATGACGCCGATGGTACTCTTAATTTCCAGAGGCTATTATGATGCTATACACCGCCAGTTAGAGCATTAGAACTCGCTGCAATAATCCTAAGTATGCTATTAAATGGTCTGCGCTGGATGTAGGCCTACGAGTATGTGCACGGCAGTCGAGCACTGGTCTTGTCTACACGTAGGCGATGTACGACCTTCTCAAGTACTGTTATTGCTGCTACTGCTGCTGTTGTTCTTTCGTTATTAGCTACAGAGAATGCTCTTGGCGTCTTCGGCGGTACAGCTTGGACCCACCGCAGACAAGTCTGTAGTCCTCATGCCGTAAACCAGACGATCGTACTGTGATATCGTATGTAAATAAGTGCGCTTATAAACGGCGCAATTTAAACAAATACATTTCAGCCTAAACCAATAAGAACTATCTCGGCAGTCGCTCGATATGTTTAAAACTGGTGTTTCGTTCTCAAAATTCGACCTGTAGGGTAGGCCTAAATTTTTAACAATCGCGGTCCAGTTGCCGTAAAGCTGTTGTCACCATTAAGCACATGTTTATATCTTTTATACCTTATATCTTCTAGGTTTAACTGTAGATCATCACTGCTTCTAGGCTGTCGCTATTAATAGTTAACCTGCCGATCAAGATACGACGGAGAAACATTGTCTTCGAACATTATAAGCGATTACTTAAAGCGTTTTTGTACGCTTAAGCTGCGGTGCATCGTGACTTGTCTTGTTTACTTAATTTCGCTGGCTATAAGCACATTAACTCACTCACCTACTCACTCACATTTCAGGAGCCGAAACAAAGTACCGCCAGGCCAACTCGTGGTTACTGGTCTTTAAGGCGTGACTAAAGAACTGGTCGAGTGAAGCAAACTGTTTCTATATGGCACCAAACAGCCACCGACTATCTGCAGTTTGCTCTCATCATCTTCATCATCACTGGATGGTGACGTCACAGTCAGCAACAGCAGCAGCAGCAGCAGCTGGCGCGTTGGTTGAGCGCAGACAGATGCATCTGCTGCTGCTGCAGGCTGATGGCTAAATGCTCTACAGTCGTCAACGATGTTCACTGCATCTGGCACGGCGAAGAAGGAACGGCGTGTGCCGGGAAATAATTGAAACCAAAGTAAACTCTACTACTGCAACGTTATGTTGCAACGTTACGAACTCTTGCAGCGTTATATTCCTACTCGCCTCGAGGGGTCGCCTGAAAATGCGGGACTGGAAAATGTCGGACGAAAATGCAGGGTTGGAATTTGACGGACTGGCAACGCGTGTTAGGGTAGCTGTTACATACAAACATTAATTTAAACTGCATGCTAAAACTCAGTCTTTAATCTACACGTGTTTATTACGCAGTCAATTTTCGCCGAACATGCACAATGTTCGTAATAGCACTTTGGGTATATCATGGTTCCTTTTTTCACTTTTCTACACAGGTTATTCTTGGACACATACATATAATCGCGACTTTTCGGAATCGTATATTAAGCACTTCTTTCCGTCTCTGTTAAATTACGTAGGACTAGGCTTGTCAGATTATTGGACGCCTGCTTAGGCGTGTATATACCGCTCGTTTATTCATGATCTATTGGTCAATTTATTCTCGAGTGTTATAACTGTCCATGATGTTACTCCAATCGAGCGTAGCGTACTTTGTCTCCACTTGTTTATCACATGCTGTTTCACAATGCACATCGTTGATTACAATCTACTAGTAAGCACGTTTCCATAGGGTCAAACTGTGCTTTACAACATGTTACCGGCAACGCAGTTCTAGCAGTAGATCTATGTCTTTAAAACAGTATTAAGCCATTTCAAAGTCTGTCGTTTTTTAATCTTGCATTTTCCTGTCCTGCATTTTCAGCGCCCTCGACTGGAGTACAGGACCCATTTAAGCACAATATAAATAGCAAACACAGTTTCGCCAGGAAATCGTTAGTGGTTGATGAAGACGGCATGTTTTACCACAAAATTGGACACCAGCAACGTTGTCGTGCCCTGCAGTCGACAGTAAAGGTGCAGTCTACCTAAAATACGCTAAAAATCGCATGCACGCCATTTAGTTTTGGGCTTGGTGCCTACTTTTGGCAGGGTCGTGGGTTTAAAAAGTACGGGAAGAAAGTTTGGATTTTCTGAAGGACAGTTGCAAATTTCTGACAAAAGACATTATGAGTGCTCAAAATTTTAATTTTTTTCTAATTTTTAAAAATAAAGTTTTTGGCCCAAAATGTTGCTCTTTTTGACGAATATTCTCGATGAAGAAGAAAATTTTTCGACAATTTTCCGACAACCCAAAATTTAGAGGGGGAAGGCCTGCCACGAGGCCACCGCCTGTACTCTACATTATGTCTGTATCTTGTAGATGTTAAACTGCCGGAGTTTTCACCGCGTCGCGTTATGATTCGCAACGACAAAGATTTCACAGACGAGTTCAGATCTCTTGACTTCCTCGGCCGGTAAACTGAACAATCTGCTCTTTACTGCTTTGTTTCCGACATTCATCAATCATCATCATCGTAGGCCTAGTGTGCAGTGATATATACACTGTGTTTCAAAAAAACGGGCACCCTTTTTATTTCTTTCATAATTCACTCAAATGATGATCAATTTACACGAAATTTTTACCAGATGTAGCTGAAAAAATGCTAATTCAAAATATATGGACAAAATATGGCTGTTAGTTAAATATTCTTTGCTAGTTGTAATGTAATGCTGACGTCATAGCGTGGCGCGAGTACAAACTGGTTTGTCACAACCGGTGCTGTAAGTTGCTGAATAGCTGCCCTGCA